>VOFG01000040.1_pt1 | contig 125978 bp, 116 predicted proteins | sample 5384171 | NCBI WGS metagenome assembly VOFG01 (sample SAMN12384726, study PRJNA508395) | human gut metagenome | isolation source: healthy gut F | host: Homo sapiens
GTCATATAATAATTCTTTAATAAATAATACTATGCGTAATTATCCAACTGCTTGATTGAAGAAATAAAATTTGCACCCACTCCAATCAGAAAGATAACCCATCCGCTGATCATAAAGACGGATGTGATACCCCAGGCTTCCACCCAATATCCTGAAGCTACGATACCCAGCATTGATGGAAAGGTACTCAAACTAAAGATGAGAGTCCGAAGCCAAGTTCTGCTGAATAATAGCGATGAAAAGCGCATGGTAAATGGAATAAGCTATGCCTCCTGTAAATGTTAGGCAAACAAAACCTACAAATGCGCTTGATGGTAAATAACTGGCGCTAATCAGATACAATCCCAATATCACATAAGCCGTATGCATCACTAATGTTTGCTTGCTTTTCAAAGCCTTACAGGCAAGTACTAAACCGCCCAACAATGCCCCTGAGCCCCAACCCATTTCCACAACTCCCATTTGCAAAATGTTTCCGTTGAAATGCAGAAGCGTCATAAAAGGAAATAACGTAAAAACAGGCATAAGGACAAAAGTCACCAGCGTAAAGCATACGAATAAAGGCAAAATGCCCATTGTACGCCGCAAGGTATGCCAACATTCCGTCAGTTCTTTTTTGAAATCTGGAAGAACTTTCGTTTTTTGAAGAGAAGGAATCTGGACACAAAGTAAGGTCAGACAAGCAGCAACAGCTCCGATCACATCTATGAGCAGAATATACTGTATGGGAAGCCAAACAACGAGGCTTGCCCCTACAACGGGAGCTATCACCTCACTGAAGGATTGAATGGAATGGTACAAACCTGATACCCTGACAAGATGGTGCTTGGGAACCAGTAGAGGGATGCTTGCCTGTAAAGCAGGTGCATGAAACGTACTGCCTATTGAACGACAAGCAGTCAATAGATAAAAAAGAAAGGTCTTTATAACCCTTGGTTATCACAATAAAAAAGACATAGGGTACAGAACGCGATGAACAAGAGAATAAAACATCGTTTTCTTTCGATTCCATCTGTCAACATAGACCCCGGCAAACAAGCCTAATACAAATTGTGGTAAAAATCCAGCTAAAATAGCCAGAGATAAGCTGTCGGGGATTTAAATTCGTTGCTAATCCAAAAATAATGGAGAATCCAACAATCGTTAAAAAATAGATATGAGTTGGCCTATTCCTATCACGGCCAAAGTTGATTTCCAATGATTCATTGTGCTAATATTTCATGCGTTTATAGATAAGTACTTTCGTACATTAAGCAAAACGAAATTTATCCATAACAAAAAACTTGTATTATAATCCACTCCTGACGTTGGAATACAATAACAAATACTTTCAGGACGATGTAAAGTCCTGAAAATCAAACTGAATGGATAGATAAATATTAGTCTTTTCTCATCGGATTCTTTTAATATCGCTACTCTTTTTATTATGTAGTGGTTGTATTATCTTAAATAAAACAAAAACACCGACTTTACATTCTTGGGTGTAAAACTGGGTGTTTGTTTTGCAATCTGCTGATTTTCAGCGTTTGTTGCGGAGAGAGGGATTCGAACCCCCGACCCTCTGCTTGTAAGGCAGACGCTCTGAACCAGCTGAGCTAAGCTCCCCGATTGCGGGTGCAAAGATAGGATAAATTTATTTCTCCTGCAAGTCTCCGCTTCATTTTGGAAAGCCTTTTACGCCTCTTCCCGTTCCGTTCCGCAGTTTTTCGAAAAACTTCGTCGGTTGCTGCGGGGCGTGTCGGCGAAGAGAGGATGCCGCCGGCGTCATGATGTGCGGAGGATGTCCGACTTTTTGCCGGTCGGTTCGGTTGGCGCTTCGGTTGGGAGCGATGGAAAACGTTTGATCGAACCGAAAACACCGCTTACAGCAATGTAAGCGGTGTTTTCGGGATCGTGGGAACAAGCGGATTTGAACCGCTGACCTCCTGCTTGTCGAGCAGGCGCTCTAAACCAACTGAGCTATGCCCTTTCATGAAAAAGCCGCTTGCATTGCTGTAAGCGGCTGCTTTCGTTTGGTGGAAGCTGAGGATTCGAACCCCCGACCCTCTGCTTGTAAGGCAGACGCTCTGAACCAGCTGAGCTAAGCTTCCGACTCTTGCGAGTAGTGCGCCTGAACAAGGACTTGAACCTAGGACCCCATGATTAACAGTCATGTGCTCTAACCAACTGAGCTATTCAGGCATTTCGAAGAACGTTTCCGACCGCCGGAGCGATTTCCGTTCGGGGACGATTCGTCGCAACCGAGATCGGATTTTCCTCGTTTGGTGGTGCAAATATAGAGCAAAATATATTTCCCGCCAAATATTTCCCGCAAAAAAATAGAAAAAATGTATCTTTGTCCTGCGCATTGAATCTTCGATGATGAGACGATTACCGGTTTGTATACTTTCCATTTTATTTATAATTAGCTTGTTGCCTTCTCTGGCGCAGACTCCTGCACTGCGCTTCGACACGCTGACCTGGGATTTCGGAACGGTCGCGGAGGCGGGCGGCAGGGTGACTCACCGTTTCGGGTTTGCGAACCGGAGCGGCCGTCCGGTGGTGGTGACCGACGCGGTGGCGACCTGCGGCTGTACGGTTCCGGTCTATTCGAAGCGTCCCGTGCTGCCGGGCGAGCGCTCCGAGATCGCCGTGACATTCGATCCGATGAACCGGCCCGGACGGTTCGACAAGGCTGTTTCGGTCTTCACGTCGGAGAGCGGCGACCCGATCCGGTTGCGCATTACGGGGCGGGTGACGCCGCGCGAACGCAGCGTCGAGGAGCTCTATCCCTGCGATCTGGGCGGAGGGCTGCGGGCTGCGGCGACGAGCCATGCCTTCGGATACGTCCGGCACGCGCAGCCGCAGCGCAGCGCGATCGGCTTGGCCAACGTGTCGTCGGAACCGATCGAACTGACGTTGCATTACGGCCGGCGGAGCGGCCGCCTGACGGCGAGCGTGCCGGCGCGGCTCGCTGCGGGGGAGCGGGCGTCGTTCGATTTCGATACGACCTGCCTGCCGGATGCGGGGTTTACGGGACGTTGGAAGACGAGATCGGACTGTCGGTCGACGGGGCGCCTGTGGCCGACTGGATCGTCGTGAGCGGCATTGCGGTGGATAATCCGCTCTTGTACAGCGATAATTCGGCTCCGAAGGCAGAAATAAGCGAAAATATTGTTAAATTTGGCCCGGTCAAGCGTTCTTCCGGGCCGTCGACGAAGTGGATTTCGTTGCGCAATACGGGCGAATGCCCGCTGACGGTACGGGCCGTGGAGAGCCGCGTATTCGGCTGTACGCTGCGGCCGGGTGTGCGGATCGCCGCAGGCGGGGAGGCGCAGGTGGGGATCCGCCTTACGCCTTCCGACTGCGAATACGGCGTCGCGGTGGAGCGGATCCGCATCGTCACCGACGATCCCGAACGCCCGATGCTGACGGTGCGTGCGACGGCGGTGATCGAACAGTGAGCATTTAATCAAGGAATAGGATATGTTTAGAATCGTAGAAAAGACGGAACTCGCGGCGGGGATTTTCCGGATGCGGGTCGAGGCGCCGCGTGTGGCGGCTTCGGCGCTGCCCGGACAGTTCGTCATCGTCCGTGCCGACGAGCAGGGCGAGCGGGTGCCGCTGACGGTGGCCGATTACGACCGCACGGCCGGTACGGTCACGATCGTGACGCAGACGATCGGCGTCTCGACGCGCAAGATCTGCGCGTTGGAAGCCGGCGACGCGCTGGCCGATTTCGCCGGTCCGCTGGGGCACCCTTCGGAGTTCGTAACCTTGTCGCCCGAGGCGCTGCGCGGTCGGCGTTATCTTTTCGTCGCCGGCGGCGTAGGCACGGCGCCGGTCTATCCGCAGGTCAAGTGGTTGCACGAGCACGGTGTCGGGGCCGATGTCATCGTGGGCGCCAAGACGCGCGACATGCTGATCTACACCGACGAGATGCGTGCCGTGGCGGGCAACCTCTACATCGCCACGGACGACGGTTCGGAAGGATATAAGGGGATGGTGACGGGGCTGATCCGCGAGTTGATCGACACGCGGGGCAAGCGCTACGACGAGTGCGTGGCCATCGGCCCGATGGTGATGATGAAGTTCGTGGCGCTCGCCACGCGCGAATACGGGCTGAAAACCACCGTGTCGCTCAACGCACTGATGGTCGACGGTACGGGGATGTGCGGCGCCTGCCGGGTGACGGTGGGCGGCAAGACCTTCTTCACCTGCGTCGACGGGCCGGAATTCGACGGTCATGCCGTCGATTTCGACGAGGCGATGCGCCGTCAGGGGATGTACCGCACGCAGGAGGAGCGCGCACGGGCGATCGCCGCCGAACGCGAGGCGGGACACCGGTGCCGCATAGGACTCGACAAATAAACGAACGCTCAACGAAGGAGATCATGGCGAACAAAATACCGCGCGTGCCGGTGCGCGAACAGGATCCGGCGCTCCGTGCGACCAATTTCGAAGAGGTCTGCTACGGGTATAATCTCGAAGAGGCACGGACCGAAGCGTCGCGTTGCCTGCATTGCCGCAATCCCCGCTGCGTGGCGGCCTGTCCGGTCGGGGTGCAGATTCCCGATTTCATCTCCCGCCTGTGCGAAGGCGATGTGGCGGGGGCTGCCGACGTGATCGCCCGCGACAGTTCGCTGCCGTCGATCTGCGGCCGCGTCTGCCCGCAGGAGACGCAGTGCGAAGGGGCCTGCGTGCTCGGCATCAAGGGCGAGCCGGTGGCCGTGGGCAAGCTCGAACGGTTCGTGGGCGACTGGAACATCGGCCATGCGGCGCAGCACGCCGCGGCGTTGCCGGCGCGCAACGGCCGTCGGGTGGCTGTCGTGGGGAGCGGGCCTGCGGGTCTGGCCTGTGCGAGCGACTTGGCCAAGATGGGTTACGAAGTGAAGATTTTCGAGGCGCTGCACAAGGTGGGCGGGGTGCTGGTCTACGGCATTCCGGAGTTCCGACTGCCCAAGCAGAAGATCGTCGAGCGCGAGGTCGAGGCCGTGAGGCGGCTGGGCGTCGAGATCGAAACCGACGTGATCGTAGGACGTACCGTGACGGTCGATTCGCTGCTCGACGAAGAAGGCTATTCGGCCGTGTTCATCGGTTCGGGTGCCGGTCTGCCGCGTTTCATGGGGATCGGGGGCGAGAACCTGAACGGGGTGGTCTCGGCCAACGAATTCCTTACGCGCGCCAACCTGATGCACGCCTACGACGCGCGTTACGATACGCCGATCTATGTCGGGCAGCGCGTCGTGGTGGTCGGCGGCGGCAACGTGGCGATGGACGCCGTGCGCACGGCCAAGCGGCTCGGTGCGGAGGCGACGATCATCTACCGCCGTTCGGAGGCGGAGCTTCCGGCGCGCGCCGAGGAGGTGCACCACGCCAAGGAGGAGGGGATCGTCTTCCGGATGCTCGCCAATCCGGTCGAGGTGCTCGGCGACGAGCAGGGCTGGGTACGCGGACTGCGGTGCGTCGAAATGACGCTCGGCGAACCCGACGAGAGCGGCCGCCGCAGACCGGTCGAGAAGGAGGGGTCGGAGTTCGACGTGCCGTGCGACGTGGTCATCATGGCGCTCGGGACGTCGCCCAATCCGCTGTTGGCGGCGACGACCTCGGGGTTGGAGACCGATCGGCGGGGATGCCTCACGGCCGATGCGGAGGGGCGCACGACGCGGGCGGGCGTTTTCGCCGGCGGCGACGCCGTGACGGGTGCCGCGACGGTTATTCTGGCCATGGGGGCAGGCCGCCGTGCGGCACGCGCCATCGACGAATACATCCGGACGCGGTCGTAAGTCAGATGCACCTATATTTTAAACGATAAAAAGAGATGAAAAAGGTAGCGATGATGGCATGCGCGGCTTTGCTGGCCGTGTCGTGCGGAGGTGATAAGAAGGCCGAAATCAAGCAGATGTCGGGCTTTGTCGACGGCGGAACGTCGATGCACGTGCTGGTGGTCGATCCGATCGGCGGCGATGCCGCTCAGCAGAGTTTCGCGCTGGACGATGCGACCGATCTTAAAGAGGCTTACGGCCTGCTGGAAGGCAACGTGGTGATGGTGGATTACAAGGCTGCCGGCGAGGGCGAGATGCCTGTTGCCACGAAAGTGGCGTGCAGCAAGGATTACGCCGATGCCATCGGCCGCTGGGTGATGCCCGATCCGGTCAGGGAGGGCGAGGTGATGGGTGTCGAACTGCAAGTCGGCGGCAGGGCGCAGTCGATCGACATGGCGACGCTGCCGTATGCCTCGTGGGAGTTGCAGGGCGAGCCCGGCAAGCTGATCCTCCACGGGCAGAGCATCGGCAACGGCCAGACGATCGACGTGACCGATACGGCCGTGCTGGGCGAGAACGGAGGCGTGCCGACCCTGACGATCGAGGGATCGGGTGTCGTATACACCAGGGCCGAGTAATGCCGCATGGCACGAAGGACGGGCCGACCCGGAGATGGGGATCGGCCCGTCCTTTCCATATGCGGAGCGTCGTTTCTCAGGCGGCGGGCGGGGAGTTGGAAAATTGAAAAAAGATGCCTATATTTGTTATCGGCCTAATCCGAAGAATTACCGCATGAGTATTTTAAAGAATAACGATACGTTCGCCGGCAGCTATGTCGTGCGTTTTTTATTAAGGAGGGAAGTTGTGCCGAGACCTACCGCGTCTGCGATATTCGGGAACAGCCGTTCTTCCTGAAAATCTTCGATCTGGAACGGATTCCCGCCGCGAGGCTCACGAAAGGAGGAATGCCTTTCGAGGTGGAGATGTGCGCACGGTTGGAGCACCCGTCGCTGGTGGCCTGCCGGCGCACGGGGATCGAGTCGATCGGCGACAAACGGTACGCCTACCTGATTACCGATTACATTCAGGGCGGTCTGCTGGCCGAGCTGCTGAGCCGCGAACACCGGCTGCCGGTGGCGCAGGCCGTCGAGCTGACGATCCGTGTGCTGGAAGGGTTGAGCTACCTGCACGGTCAGGCGAAACGTTGATTCATAACGATATAACGGCACGCAACATCATGTACGACTGCGTGGGCGATGCCCTGCTCCGGCCCCGGATCATCGATATGGGGCATCTCTCGCATCGGTGATGGGGCGTCCCGATTTCCAGACCTCCGATCTGGAACTGTGCTATCGTGCGCCCGAAACCTTCATCGGAATCTATTCCAAACAGTCCAGACCTCTTTTCGGTCGGCGTGCTGCTTTACGAGATGATCTACGGGTGTCTGCCGTGGAGCTGCGATGCGTCGAAATCGCCCTCGGAGGCGCGCGAAGAGCTGCGTGAGGCGCGCAAGGCGGGCTTCGCTTTCCGGAGAAAGAGCCGGAGGGGATGACCGAACAGCTGCACAAGGTGCTGCAACGCGCCCTGGCGCTGATCGACCGCGACCGTTTCGGCAGTGCCGACGAGTTTATCGGGGCGCTGCGCGGCGAGGAGGTGAAGATGCCGCCTACCAAGCGCGAATCCCGCTGCGCCGCCTTCGGCGAACGGCGATGTTACGACCGATGGGGAACAGCGCGGCGGGAGGCCGAAGGCGAAGCCCCGCGTGCGACCTTCGCCAAGGGCGAGGGCAACGGTTTTGCCGCCGTGGCGGGAATGGAGGGTTGAAGCAGCTGCTGCGGGCGAAAGTGATCAATGTGTTGCAGGATCGGGAGCGGGCGCTCAAATATCGTCTGGCGATTCCCAACGGTATGCTGCTCTACGGCCCTCCGGGATGCGGCAAGACCTTCATCGCCGAGAAGTTCGCCGAGGAGACGGGATTCAACTATACGGTAGTCAAGTCGTCGGACCTGGCGAGCATCTACATCCACGGTTCGCAGCAGATGATCGGGAAACTTTTCGACGAGGCGCGTGCCAAGGCGCCGACCGTGCTCTGTTTCGATGAGTTCGACGCGCTGGTACCCAGCCGCAAGGAGTCGACGCATGCAGTATGGCGGGCGAAGTCAACGAGTTCCTGTCGCAGCTCAACAACTGCGGCAAGAAGGGGTCTTCGTGATCGCCACCTCGAACCGTCCCGACATGATCGACCCTGCCGTCCTGCGCACGGGGCGTATCGACCGGATGATCTATGTGCCGGTTCCCGACAAGGACGCCCGTCGGGTGCTCTTCGAGATCAACCTCAAGGATCGTCCCACGGAAGATGTCGATTGTGCCGCGCTGGCGGAGCGGACGGTCAATTTCGTGGCGAGCGACATCGCCTATGCCGTCAACGACGCGGCCATCACGGCGGCATTCGCCAATGTGCCCATTTCTCAGAAGATTCTCTGCGAAACGCTCGACTGTATGCGGCCGTCGGTCACGGAGGAGATGCTGGCCGAGTACGACAAGCTGCGCGACAAGATGACCGGCATGGAGCGGCGGGCCGCACGTACTCCGATCGGATTTAAACGACAAACCCATTAAACCTATTGCTCATGACCACACAAGAGATGATTTTCGACTACCTCAAAGTGCAGGGACTCGTGCCCGAATACGATGAGGACAAGGACATCCGGTTCAAATACCAGATGCGTAATTTCGTTGTCTCCAACTATCCCGATGACAGGCAGTTCCTGCAAATCATGATGCCGTTCATCTTCGACGTGACGGCCGAGAATCGTGTCGCGGCGCTCGAAGCCTGCAACAAGATCAACCTGTCGAAGAAGATCGTCAAGGCCGTCGTGATGGGCGAAGGCGTTTTTCTGATGACCGAGGTGCTGCTGGACGAGACGCCCGAACCTTCCGTGATGGTTCCCCGTATGCTCGACATGCTGGTCGGTGCGCAGCAGAGTTTTTACGATACGCTGCGCGAGATGTAATTCGGGATATTTTTTGCCAGACGCTCGCGCCACCCCGAAAGGGGCGGCGCGAGCGTCTGTTTTCGGAGAGCGGTTTCCGGAACCGGTTTCGAGACCGGCGGCGCCGTGTACGGCTGCCGCGGGGAGGTGGATCGGGGACGGAGCGCGAAATGTTCCGTCCGGCTCCCTCTCTCCGCGGAACCGTCCGATTTCCCGAGCGGACTCCGCTTTGGCACGGGAGTTGCGATCATAATAGACAACTGCATCGGAATAACTACCTGATGTAGTGAGGTTTCTTCATTTATTTAAGTTTGGGTTAGTAGTTTTGGAGAAGAGCAATTCTTCTCGAAGGCGGCAGGCAATCGTGAGATTCCCTGCCGTACTTTTTTGTTGTCCTCCGTATCCCTGCCACCTGGCGATTTCGCCGTCCGGCCATTGCAGCCGGCTCAGGTAGTTGCTGCGCATTTCGGCTGCGATCTCCTCCCATGTGGGTGCCTCGTCCTGATCGGGGCCGCTTTCCGGCGTCCATACCGTCCTGTCGATTCCGGCCGACAGCCGCAGTGCCGCCGCTTCGGTGTCGGTGAAGTCGGTGATTCCCTCGAAAACCGCCTTGTACGATTGCCGGCGGGACGATTTCGAGCCGGTCGGCGAGACGAGGGCCGTCGGGTCGGGACGTTGCCTGTCATATATATAATTTAAGGTGCGCCTTCCCTGCGATGCTCCGTGCGGCACGGGTATTCCGGTCGAACGGTCGGAGGTTCGTCTCTTCGAACCTCCGACCGATTGTTTTTCCTTTTTCTATACTGTTCGGTGACAAAAGCAACGGATTGAGAGGTGAAAGAAAACAAAATACCTGAATATGGGGATGAAAAATAAAGAAGGCCGTTGCGGATATGAAATTAATTTTCTAACTTTGTGAACACAATCCGATACGATCGTTAATATAATACATTATAGAAATGAACAAAGTTGAAAGTGCCTTGCAACGGACGACGGACACCAAAGCGCTGGTTATCGGCAGCGACGCCCTGCCCCGTTCGGCCGAGATGTTCAAGGAGTTGTTTCCGGGAAACGGGCCATTATCGTGGCCGACAAGATCACCTATCCGCTGGCCGGCGAAGCCGTGAAGAACTATTTCGACGCGGCCGGTATCGCGCAGGACGAACCGCACGTATACGGTTACGACGATTCGTTCGCCGAGTGGACGTATGTCGAGGAGTTGGAGAACGTGCTGAAAAAGACCGACGCTATTCCCGTGGCGGTGGGCTCGGGCGTCATCAACGACCTGACGAAGCTGACGGCGCACCGTTGCGGCCGTCGTTACATGTGCGTCGGCACGGCCGCCTCGATGGACGGTTATACGGCCTACGGCGCTTCGATCACCTATCAGGGCAACAAGCAGACGTTCGACTGTCCGGCGCCCTACGGCATGGCCCTCGATCCGCGGATCGCGGCCAAGGCCCCCCAAGGCGATGTCGGCGTCGGGGTATGCCGATCTGATCGCCAAGATCCCCGCCGGCGCCGACTGGATGATCGCCGATGTCGTGGGATCGGAGGCGATCGACCGCTTTGCGTTCGATCTGGTGCAGGACGGTTTGCAGGAGGCGTTGAGCGATCCCGAAGGGGTCTACAACGGCGACGTGAAGAAGGTGGAGCAACTGGCCGAAGGACTGCTGCTGAGCGGTTTTGCCATGCAGGCCGCCAAATCGAGCCGTCCGGCGTCGGGCATGGAGCACCAGTTCAGCCACTTCTGGGATATGGAGGATTTGGGTTCGAAGGCAAGCACGTGTCGCACGGCTTCAAGGTCGGCATCGGTACGCTGGCTTCGACCGCTTCGCTCGAACTGCTGCTCGCCGCACCGATCGAGTCGCTCGACATCGATGCCTGCGTGGCCAAGTGGAAGTCGTGGGAGGAGACCGAGAAGGAGATCCTGCGTATTTTCGACGGGAAACCCGGCTTCATCGACCGCGCCCTGACCGAGACCAAGAACAAATATGTCGACAAGGAGGGGCTGCGTCGGGAACTTACGGCCTTCAAGGCCGCATGGCCCGAGCTGAAAGAGCGCATCCGCAAGCAGATCATTCCCTTCGAAGAGGTTCGCCGTCGCCTGAAACTGGTCGGCGCTCCCTACGAGCCGGAGCAGCTGGGTGTTTCGCGCGCCCGCTTCCGCGACACGTTCGCCAAGATTCCCTACATGCGCAGCCGTTTCTCGAATATCGACATCGCCTATCGCTGCGGATTCATGGACGAGTGGCTCGAACGGCTGTTCGGCAAGGGCGGCATCTGGGAAGTAGAGTAGCACGCTGCCTCCTCTCCGGCTGCGACGGATCGACGGCCGGAATACGGCTTCGACAGGAGCCGGAGGAGACGATAAAATTCATAATCACTTATGAGTTTTCTTTAATAGTTTTGTTTGGATTAATTGATGGGAAGCCGGACGCTGTGAAGCCTCCGGCTTTTTCGTTCGAATCGATTTTGGCAGTGAGAGTACAATTTGTTCGGAACATGCTTATCTTTGTAAAACATTAGTTCCTTATAATTAAATTAGTTAAGCTATGAGAAGTTTTACAGAGATTCGGAGGGGGGGGATTTCTCCGCTCGCTCGCTAAATCTGCGATCTGCTGTGCGGTGATCGTGTCGCTTTCGACCGTTGCGGGATGCAGCGATGATTATGACGATTCGCAATTGCGCGGCGATTTGAGCGAACTGTCTGGTCGTGTCGAGAAATTGGAACAATCGGTGGCGAAGCTCAACGGCGATTATACCGCATTGTCTGGAATCGTCGATGCGTTGGAGGGCAAAGTTTACGTTTCGAAGGTCGATCCCATCGCCGACGGTTACCGGATCACCTTCTCGGACGGAACGACTGCCGAAATCAAGAACGGAGCCGCCGGGCTGCAGCTCCGGTGATCGGGGAATCGACAAAGATACCGACGGTCTCTATTATTGGACGCGCACGATCGATGGAAAGACCGAATGGTTGCTGAACGAGGAGAATGAAAAAATGCCGGTATCGGGAGTTACGCCGGTGATGGGCGTGGATGCCGAGGGTTATTGGACGATTAGCTATGACGGCGGGACGACCTCTTCGCGTGTGGTGGACAGCGAAGGGAATCGGTGGCGGCATTGCAGGATACCTCTTTTTTCGAAAGCGTCACGTATGACGACTCCTATGTCTACATCACGCTCAACGACGAAGCCGGGACGATGATCAAGCTGGCTAAGGGTGCGGATTTCTATCTGAGCATCAAAGGCGCTGCGGCACTGGCCGATTTCTCCTACGGCCAGACCAAGAGTTTCGAGGTCGAGTCGAAGGGCGTGATCAAGTATACGATCACCAAACCCGACGAGTGGAAGGTCGCCTATGCCGACGGCAAACTGACGGTGACCGCTCCGACTGCCGAGCACGCTTCTTGCGCCGATTCGGAGGGCGAGGTGTCTATCGTCTATTTCGGTCCCGATAATGCCGGTTCGATCACGACGTTGCGCGTAGCCGTATTGGAGGCTCCGAAGATCGGCGATTATCTCTACTCCGATGGGACATGGGGCGACGGCGGTCTGATCAGTATCGGATCCGATGGACTCAATCCCGTGTGGGCGGAGGAGAAACCGGCTCCCGTCGAAGGGAAAAGCGTCGTAGCGATCGTCTGCCAGACAGCGTCGGATCGTATTGCGCAGAGTGAGAAAGATGACGTTGTCGCCCTTCTTGAGCAGCTTCTCGTTGTCCCACATGGCCAGCGGAATCGTTGCTGCCGACGTGTTGCCGTAGCGGTCGATGTTGATGATGACCTTTTCGAGCGGTATCTCCGCGCGCTTGGCCACGGCCTCGATGATGCGGCGGTTGGCCTCGTGGGGTATCACCCAGTTGATGGTCTCGGGAGTCAGTCCGAATCGGCTCATCATCATCCCAACGTCGGCCTTCGCGGTATGTTCCGTGGAGAGAATCATGCTCCGGATCGCGAGGGGCGAGGAACAGCCGTGCCCGATGATGACCGGAGCACCGACGCCCAGCACCGGCGTACCGCCGACGTGTTCGTAGTTCATCGCTTCCCAGAATTTGTTGTTGTTACCGCCCAGCGCGTTGTTGATGCGGTAGAGTCCTTCGGCCATTTTCAGGATGACTTTGCCCGTAAAACCGTCGCAGACGATCACGTCGGCGACCTTGCCGGAGAAGATATGCGAACTTTCGACGTTGCCGACGAAATTGAAACGGCCCGAAGCCTTCATCATTTCGTGGGCCGCCTTGGATTTGGGCGTTGCCTTTGGTCTCCTCCTCCCCGATGTTGAGAATCGCCACGCGGGGATTGGGGATCCCCAGCACGCTCTCGGCATAGATCGAGCCGATCAGGCCGTACTGGTTCAGCACTTCGGGCTTGCAGTCGACGTTCAGACCCACGTCCAGCAATAGGGCGGGACGTCCCGCTACCGTCGGTACGAGCGACGAAATGGTGGGACGGATGATTCCGTCGATCGGTTTGATGACCTGCATCGAACCGACCATCATCGCTCCCGTGCTGCCGGCCGATGCGAAGCCCTGAATGGCACCCTTGGCCAGGTGTGCGAATCCGACCGTGATGCTCGAATCCGCCTTTTGCTGGAATGCCTTGGCGGGGTGGTCGCCCATCTCGATGACTTCGGTCGTGGGAACGATTTCGAAACGGTCAGCCGGACAATTCTCTCCGGCGAGGATCGCCTCGATACGTTCCTTGTCGCCGAAGAGTACGATCTTGCTGTCGGCGCCGATCTTCTGCGGATGCCATGACAGCTCCCTTTACGGCGGCTTCCGGTGCGAAGTCGCCGCCCATAGCGTCTAAACCAATCTTCAACATAGCTTCAGTCTTTGGTTTGTAATGGTCTGCGGTACAAAAGAGCGCGCCGCGATCCAGCAGCGCGCCCGCTCGGGGGCCGGAATTATTCGGCGGCCTTCTTCTCGATCGCCAGCTTGCCGCGGTAGAAACCGCACTCCGGGCAGACACGGTGGTAGAGCACCGCTGCGCCGCAGTTCGAGCAGGTTACGACGGTCGGAACGACAGCCTTGTAGTGGGTTCTTCTCTTATCGCGTCGGGTAGACGAGATTTTGTGTTTAGGATGTGCCATTGTTATAAGTTATTTAAGTTCAACATCTTAATTTCTACTTCTTTTCGCCTTCCAACTTCTCTTTGAGCGAGGCAAGTTGTGCCAGCGCGTCGCCGTCGAAGCGGTTGCGAGACTTCGGCGCGGGTTTCGGCGTCGTGTTCGATCTGCGAAAACTCCTCCTGCGAGACGATCCGGAAACGGTGCAGCATGTCGGCGTCGCATTCGCCTTCGGGATGCACCCGCTGGTAGGGCAGCGAGAGTACGATGCTCTCATAAATATATTGTGCGAGCGACACTTCCCCCTCGGCCGGCGAAATCCACATCACCTCGCCGTCGTAGTCGGCGACTTCGTCCGAGAAGCGGACGAGCAGCGCTCCGTCGAAAGCGACGGGCAGGCGGCAATCTTCCAGGCAGCGGTCGCAGGCGACGGTCACCGTACCGCGGATGACGGTTTGCAACGAGAGCATCGACTCGCCCCGTTCGAGCGTGACCCCGACCGAGAGGTCGCCGTCCTTGATGTCGGTCGACCCATAGGCCTCGAACAGCGCATTATCCACCTTGAAATCAAAGCGGTAGGTGCCGTTTTTCAGCCCTTTCCAGGCGATTGCGTATTGTTTCGTCACATCCATCGGTGTGCAGATTTATCGTGCAAAGTTACAATATTTCCAGTAAATCACAAAGATTTTCGTCTTTTTGTATTCAGGGGCGCTGTGTCTCATCGTGAACGGATTGAAGGAACCGCGCGGGCGCAAACCGCCGTGAGCGGAGGCCCGCCTTGCGGTGCGTCCGGCAGGCGTTGCGGGAGGCAAGTCCCGCTCAGGCAGGCTGCGCCCCGGCTTTGCTTCTGCGCTCGCTTATTCGTATCTTTGACTTCGCCTTAGATACTCCCGCTCGGCAATGGCCAAATGGCCAAATAGATTTGAGATTGTCCTCGCTTATTTGTATCTTTGCTGAAAAGAGAGGAGATTTCCGTTTATCGTCGTATACCGAATGCCTGAGGGAACATTGCCATTGCGAACGGAGAAACGGAGCCGATCATAAAAAGCAGAAATGATGAGAATCCGGTTTTGTCTACTAATCATGCTGTTTGCTGGCCGATATGCGTTGGCGCAAGATGTCATTGTCAAGCAGGACGGAGGGACGATCTTATCCAAGGTTCTGGAAATAGGCACGCAGGAGATCGCATACAAAAAGTGGAATAGTCAGGACGGACCTGTTTACAAGATCGCAAAGGATCAGGTGCTGTCCGTCAATTATCAAAACGGGGAAGTCGACCGCTTCGCCTGTCCGTCGGATAACCCGCGTCCGGAAGAGCTGCCTGTTGTCGACGTTTCCCCAGCAGAAGACAATGCGATGCGAATAGCCCTGTATAACAACAGCATTCGATCCCGAAAAAATGAAACTCCTGGCAAATTCGCGGCTCGTTATACTTATAAGTTCGGGATGTCCTCGAATTCCGTGCTGTCGTCGGAAGATTTGGATATAAGCATCGTATTGAACGGTAACGGCAATGGTAGCTGGTACAATGCCCCTTATCTAATAAAAATCCGTAACAAGACCGATGGCTTTATTTACATAGATTTGGCCAATTGTTTCAAAATCTATCCGGACGGGAGTTATCGCTGCTACTATGATACCAAACAGACTACGATCTCAAGCGGTACCGGCAGCGGGGTTTCATTGGGATTGGGCGCTGTTGCAAATGCATTCGACGTCGGTGGAATCGCAGGCACTCTCGCCAACGGGCTTGCTGTGGGGACGGGCAGTAGCAAATCGGCAAGTACCACCTACGCCCAGAACCGGATACTGACCGTTCCTCCTATGGCTACTGCCAATTTAACGGAAGAAAAGAGAGATGGGAGAGACGGGAGAGGGTTAATTACAAATTCCGAATCGTTCTACATAGATGCCAAAGACGAATGGTTGCCGAAGAGAAGCGTGCCGAAGAACGGTTCGATAAGCTATTCGGAAAAAGAGTCTCCCTATACTCTGAAATATGTCGTCGTCTATTCGAAAGACGCTCAGTTCTCGGAAATCAAGCGCAATACGTTCGAACTGTATGTACAACAGGTTTTGGGGGTCGACATAGAGAGCACAGAGATTAATCTGTATTATCGGAGGGATTGGGAAAAGAAATTTTGGACATGACACCGAATACGATAATAGGGATAGCCATTGATAATAGGAATAGCCATTTTCTCTAAAAAGAGTGCGGCAAACAGTAGGAAATGAGAAGGCGAGGAATTGCCGATTGCAGGCATAATCCGGAAATGGCGGACGGTTGCAGCCGGTTTTGCCGTGAGACAAGGAACGGTATTTCGGTCGGACGATTGCGCCTTCGCATCGGCTCGACCAGAGGTCGGCGGAGGCATGTGGGCAGACCTTCGGTGTTAACTTGTCGGAAAACGTAATAAGTCGTAAATTAGGAGACAGGCCGGATTTAATGGAAATTCCCGTTCCGGTTTGTTCAGGGGTACGGATATGAAAAAGGACGAAGGATTCTCGGTGGAAGTGGAGAGCCGTTACGAGGGGTGGTGGCGTTACAATGTAACGATTCTGTGCGGTTGTTTCGACGCGGACGGCAACCGGATCGGGTTCGCCTCGGCCGAGAGCGTCGTGGCGCCTGTGGGAAGCGATCTTTCGGCTCCGCCGGAGGGAGCGGCTGCGGAGCGCAGGATCGGAATTCGCAGCATTGCGTGCGACCACATCGTCATGTATGTCTACATCGTGCCGCACACGCTGCCCGAAACCCGCGAGATCGGCGATGTCGCGCCTTTCGACGTGCGTTTGCGCGTCGGTTACGGGGGCGTTCCGTTCGGCGACATGCATTACAGAATCAACCAGTGGTCGGGCGCGTCGCTCGAAATCAAACTCCGCAACGACGGGAAGCCGTTTCGGGCGTAGGGTCCACCGGCCTCGGAGATACGCGACCGGCCCGTCGTTCGACGGGCCGGTCGGCGTTTACTTGCGTAGCATTCGCTAATTGCGGAGCCGCTCGGCGATCAGGCGGTCGAGCGCATAGTTGCCGGGTCCCGAAATATACATCAGTACGAAGACCGAGAGGTAGATCGCGGCGAGTTCCTTCACGGCGAAGGGATCGTTGCCGTGGACGACGAACAGCGCGACGCACATGGTGAAGATCATCGGGATGAGCGCCAGCCGGTAGAAGGCGCCGACGATGAACCCGACCGAACAGAACAACTCCCCGAAAATGGCCAGCGTCAGCGAAATCCGGCTGCCCAGCCCCAACGGGTCGGGGAAGACTTCGGACAGCGCGGCGAAATCGTCGACTTTCGCGATGCCGTGCGACAGCAGCAGCACGCCGAAGAGCACCCGCAGGGCCAGCAGGAAGAGCGAAGCCCGTGCGGTATAGCGCGTCGTCGGGAAGAGGAATCGCAGGATTCGTGACATCCGCCTACTTCACTTTGTCCATGAACTCCTTCGACGGCTTGAAAGCCGGAATGTTGTGTGCGGGGATCGTGATCGACGTGTTCTTGGCGATGTTCCGCGCCACCTTCTGTGCACGGTGTTTGAGGATGAAACTCCCGAAACCGCGCAGGTAGACGTTCTCCCCGCCGATCATCGACTGGCGGATCTCTTCCATCATCTGTTCTACTACGGTGGCGACCGTCACGGCTTCGACGCCGGTCTGTGCGGCGATTGCTTTTACCAGTTCTGCTTTTGTCATGGTTGATAATGTTTTGGATAACTGCTGCAAAGGTAGTGCCTTTTTCAGAATAAACAATATCCTTTTTCAAAACGGCTCGTTTTGACCATTACGGACGCTATGCTTTTCGCGGATCGGCGGCGATGTCCGTTCGGGAGGGGTGGAACGCACCGCGTCGGCCGGAATACCGCGAATGCCGCGGGGTGCGGGGTACAACGGGAAAGAGAGAGGCTTTGGCCTCTCCCTTTTAGCATGAACGGGGAATCTATCCGTCAGAAGTCGATGCCCGTGTAGCTGGCGGGGGTGATGGCGCGCAACTCGGCCTTGACCTCTTCCGAGACGTCGAGCCCGGCGATGAATGCGGCGATCGCCTCGGCGGTGATGTGGGTGTTGGTGCGCGTGAGCGCTTTGAGCGCTTCGTAGGGCGAGGGATAGCCCGCACGGCGCAGGACGGTCTGGATGCCTTCGGCCACGACGGCCCAGTTGTCGTCCAGATCGCGGCGCAGCGCCTCCTCGTTGAGAATCACCTTGCCCAGCCCCTTCATCAGCGAAGCGACGGCCAGCAGCGTGTGGGCCACGGGCACGCCTACGTTGCGCAGCACGGTGCTGTCGGTCAGGTCGCGCTGCATACGCGAAACGGGCAGCTTGCCCGCCAGATGCTCGTAGAGCGCGTTGGCGATGCCCAGATTGCCTTCGGCATTTTCGAAGTCGATCGGGTTGACCTTATGGGGCATGGCGCTCGGGCCGACCTCGCCGGCCTTGATGCGCTGCTTGAAATACTCCATCGAAATATAGGTCCACATGTCGCGGCAGAGGTCGATGAGAATGGTGTCGATGCGTTTGAGCGCGTCGAACAGCGCCGCCAGATTGTCGTAATGCTCGATCTGGGTGGTGTACTGCGAGCGGGTCAGCCCCAGTGTATTCCCGACGAAACGGTTGGCGAACGCGATCCAGTCGACGGCGGGGTAGGCGACGTGGTGGGCATTGAAATTGCCCGTGGCGCCGCCGAATTTGGCCGTGACGGCGACGGCTTTCAATTGGTCGATCTGCCGGTCGAGCCGTTCGACGAAGACCATCAGCTCCTTACCCAGGCGCGTCGGCGAGGCGGGCTGGCCGTGCGTGTGGGCCAGCATCGGGACGGCGTGCCACTCGGCGGCCAGCGCGGCGAGCTTCTCGCGCAGTTCGGCCAGTGCAGGGTAGCAGACCTCCGCCAGCGCCTCCTTGATCGAGAGCGGAATGGCCGTGTTGTTGATGTCCTGCGAGGTGAGTCCGAAATGGATAAACTCCTTGCAGGCGCCCAGCCCCAGCGCATCCATCTTCTCTTTGAGCAGGTACTCGACGGCTTTCACGTCGTGGTTGGTCGTGCGCTCGATCTCCTTGACGCGCTCGGCGTCGGCCGTCGAGAAGTCGCGGTAAAGTCCGCGCAGTCGCTCGAATGCGGTCGTGTCGATCCCTTTCAATTCGGGCAGCGGCAGTTCGCACAGGGCGATGAAATACTCCACTTCGACGCGGACGCGGTAGCGGATCAGGGCGTATTCCGAAAAGTAGTCGGCCAGTCGCTCCGTTACCTTGCGGTAACGTCCGTCGACGGGCGAAATGGCGGTCAGGTTGCTCAATAACATATCGTGTCGGATTTTGATGCGGCAAAGGTAGGCAAAAAAGCGGGGATTCGGAAATTTGGAGAGTGGGATTTCCGGCGTACGGAGGTTGCGGGAGGAAGTGTCGCTCACGGCCTGGCCGCCGCTGCTTTGCGGCTGCTTGCCGCGAGGGCCAGCAGGGCGAAGAGGTACTGTGCGGCGTAGTAGGTGGACATGATGCGGAGGGTGGCGTCGGGGAGCGGTTCCACGAATTTGTTCCATGCGATCGTCGCGTCGGAGAAGACGAAGAGCAGCGCCGCGACGCGGAAGCCCGGGGCGTAGCGTCCCCGGTAGAAGAGCACGCTGAGGAGCATGGCTGCGATCACCGTGCCGTAGAGTGCGACACCCGTCCGTTCGACGGACGACGCCACGCGGGGGACGATGCCGGCGAAGAGGAACAGGAGCAGGCCGGCACCGACGACTGCCGCGGCGGCGATGCGTCTGCGGGAGAATTCGGCCGACGGCAGGAAATAGCGGATGTAGGCGACGTGCGCCAGCGCGAAGAGGAACATTTGGAGCAGAAAGTCGTGCACTGCTCCGGCGGCATCGCCCGCCGCCGAGAGCAGCAGGGCGAACAGCACGAGCGAGAGCCAGGAGGCCGGATAGCAGACCTTGCAGGGAAGCGGTGCTCCCGTGCTGAAAAAGAGGGCGACGCTCAGCCCGAATCCGAGCGTGAGCGCACCGATGAAAACCGGCCGCCGGTATTTTCCATCGTCCGGCTCGTCCGGCGAGCCGCCGCCTCCGCAGGCCGGAGAAGTCCGCTTACAGGGCCGCATCGATCAGGTAGGGGTAGTGGTCGGTGAGTTTGACGGTGAAGCGGGCCGTGATGCAGTCGAAGACTTTGACCGCCACGCCTTCTTGGGCGTTGTAGATGAAGCAGTGGTCGATAGCGCCCCTTTTCGCGGTCGGGGCTGCGGCGCCGGCTCGTGCGCGAATAGCCGTCTTTCGGGCCGCAGATGTGATGGCCGTTGCCGTTGTCGGTCGCGTCCGTCGCCGCCTTGTAGCAGGGCGTGTAACCCCCTTCGATGAACTGGCGTATGGGCAGCGAATCTTCGTAGGCGTTCATGTCGCCCGTGACGAAAATCGTGCAGCCGTACTTGTTTTTCAGCACTTCGGCTTCGGCCATCATCAGACGTACCTGTGCCGCACGCGCGTAGGTACTGCCCGGCTGCGCGGCTTCGCTCTTCCACCACAGGTGGGTGTTGACCACGGCGAAGAGCCGGCCCGTGTCCTTCTTGCGGAAGACCGCCGAGGTGTAGGATTTGCTGCCGATGTTGCTCCAGCACGACGGGGCGTAGAGGACGTAGTTGACGTCCACCAGCTCCACGGTTTCGGGGTTATAGAAGATCGGCGTGTTGTTCCACGGCTCCTCGCCCTCGTAGGCGATCCGATAGCCGTATCGGCGGATCAGCGGGTAGAACCGCTGGTGCATGTGGAGGCTGTATTCCTGCAAATCGAGCACGTCGGGCATGAAGGCGCGCACGAGCTGGGCGAATTGCGGAGCACGCACGTCGTCGCGGGGATCTTCGCCGATGAGGCGCCATGCTTCGGGAATGTCGTCGCGGCTGTAATCCCAGATGTTGTCGGCCAGGATGCGCAGGTTCGAACCCGCAGCGCGTGCGAAGAGGCATTCGCCCTCGACCGAGCCTTCGATATGCGCGTCGCGCGGAATGTCGCCCTCCCGGAGCATTTGCGCGACATGCTGCGCGGCCTTCGTCAGGGGGCCCAGCTGCCGCCGCCGTCGATCAGAAGATCGCCGCGCGAGACGCGGACGGCGTAGTCGAAGGGCGCCCGATCTTCCGCCCGGACGAGCCGGATGGCCCGGCCCCGGCGGAACGCCGTGTCGGGCAGTATCCGCAATTCCGGGCTGTTCGGCGCCGGCGAGCTCCTGTCGGAGCGTCCGCGCGGCATCGATGCCCTCCTCGTCTTCGAGTGCGGAGCAGTAGACGATCGTGAAGTCCGCCGTGCGCGTCCCTGCGATTTTGCGTTGCGCGCGGGCCTGCAAGCCGAAAGCGGCGAGCAGAAGGATCGAGAGGATAAGTCGTTTTTTCATCTGATTTCGAAAATTTGCCGATTCGCTAAAATTTACACGGAGATAACATCGAATGGACGAGCGCCGCTTTTGTTGTGGGTGCGGTCTCTGTTCGTCGGATGGGATTCCGCCGCTTTCGCAATCCTTTTCCCGCCTCGGCATAGTTCGAACTGGGTTCGGCTCTGCGCTCGGCTTGTCGAAAAGGTTTTCAAAGATAAGCTTTTTTTCGGAAATACCTGTTCGATCGCCGTATTTTTCAATCTTTTTGTCTGTTTTCGCACGGAGCGGCCGGCTGTCGAAAGAGGTGCTTGTCACGACATCTCTCCGAACGGGATGCGTTTGCCCGCGGCGAGCCGGCAGCGTTCGATCCCGTCGGCCATGCGGTCGAGTCCCCGGTCGATGCGCAGCAGTCCGAAATCGGCCGAGCGCGAAAGCGAACGGGGCGAGGCAGGGAGATTCATGGCGGATTCGGAAGCGTTTTTCCCAGGTCGGATGCGTTTTATCAGCAGTCCTTTGGCTGGGCCGAGCGCAGATGCAATGTTCGTTTGAACCTTTGGCTGATGCCTTAGATGCTCCCGTTCGGCAATGTTCATTTTGCCCTCGCTTATTCGTATCTTTGGCTGACGCCGAAGATACTCCGTCTCGGCATAATCAAACATGAATGTTTGCTTCTGCACTCGACTTTTCGTATCTTTGTCCGAATAATGGTGAATGTTGTTATGGAATTTTTCACTCGGATTCTATACGGCCTCACGGAGTTCGTCCGCCGCAACCCCGTGACGTGCCTCGTTATCCTGATACTGGCCGTCGCCGCGCCGTCGGTGCTGGTCGGTATCGCCAACTTTATCTTTTACGTTATGCTGACGATTTTGTTGCTGGGCGTCGTTTTCGTCCTTCTGTTCCGATACCGTGTCAACAAGCTGCGCCGTGAAATGGGGCAGCAGGGAGGCTTCTCGCAGGAAGGCCCGCGCCGCCGCACCTATACGTGGTACTCGCGCCGCGACGAAGGCGACGTGAAGGTCTACAAGACCTCCGACACGCCCGAAAAGCGGATCAACGACTCGGTGGGCGAATACGTCGAGTTCGAGGAGGTGGAGGAGCAGAACCCGAAAAAATAAACCTGCGGCGGCCGAATGCAGTCCGGTCGCCGGGATAGATTGCTATGTTGTCGAAACTCTTCGCCCTCGTCGGGCAATATTTCATCCTGATGGGAAAGGTCTTCTCGCGTCCTGAGAAGCTTCCGATCTACCGTCGCCGGATCATTTACGAAATGGATGCGCTCGGCCTGAACTCGATCGGGCTGACGGCGATCATTTCGGTCTTCATCGGCGCAGTCATCACGTTGCAGATGTCGATCAACCTCGAATCGCCGTTCATTCCGAAGTACATCATCGGCTACGCCACGCGCGAGACGATGATCCTGGAATTCTCCTCGACGGTCGTGGCGCTCATACTGGCCGGCAAGGTGGGGTCGAACATCGCCTCCGAGATCGGTACGATGCGCATTACCGAGCAGATCGACGCGCTGGAAATCATGGGCGTCAACTCGGCGTCGTACCTCATCCTGCCCAAGATTGTGGCTACGGTGCTCTTCTTTCCGTTCCTGACGATCCTGAGCATTCTGATCGGCATCGCCGGCGGCTGGATGATCGCCGTCTTCACGGGCATCATGATCCCCGACGACTACGTCACGGGACTGCTCTACGATTTCAAACTCTATTCGATCGTCTATTCGCTCATCAAAACCTGCTTCTTCGCCTTCATCATCACCTCCGTGTCGGCCTTCTACGGCTACTACGCCAAGGGCAATTCGCTGGAAGTAGGCAAGGCTTCGACGCGGGCGGTGGTCGCTTCGTCGATCGTCATCATGATCTTCAACCTGATCCTCACGCAAATCCTGCTGACATGATACGCGCGGAACATATCTTCAAGTCGTTCGACGGGCGCACGGTGCTCGACGACATCTCGGTGGAGTTCGAGACCGGAAAGACGAATCTCATCATCGGGCAGAGCGGTTCGGGCAAAACCGTGCTGCTGAAATGTCTGGTGGGGTTGCACGCCGTCGATTCGGGGGAGATCTTCTACGACGACATCCGCTATACGGCGCTCGGATTCAAGGAGCGCAAGGCGATCCGCAAGGACATCGGCATGATCTTTCAGGGCGGTGCGCTGCTGGACTCGTCGACCGTGGCGGAGAACATCCGCCTGCCGCTGGATCTCTTCACCGATCAGTCGGAGGCCGAGAAACGCGAGCGCGTGGATTTCGCCTGCGGCGCGTGCGGCTCGAAAACGCCGACGATCTCTACCCTTCGGAGTTGTCGGGCGGCATGATCGCCAGTAGTCGAAGTTGTATGCACCCAATTGTCCTGCACCGGTGGCATAGGGCTGGGCCATCGCGCGCGCGATCGTCCTGAACCCGCGCTACCTCTTCTGCGACGAGCCCAACTCCGGCCTCGACCCGAAGACCTCGCTCGTCATCGACAACCTGATCCACGAGATCACCGAGGAGTACAACATCACCACGGTCGACATAGGCGATGTCGCTCAGTTCGACGCCCGTCGTACGCCACGTCCAGTCGACCGTGTCGAAGGAGCCCTTGATGGCGGTGCCGTCGACGAGTTCGGCGGGGAACATGTAGGTGCCGGCTTGCGAAACGACGTAGCAGTTGGCCGGTTTGCCCAGGTCGACCGCTTCGGGTTCGGGTTTGAACTCGATCGCCTTCATGGCGTAGAACTCGCGGCGGACGATCGTGACGGGCGAAGCCGACTCGGCCGGTTTGGTGACCTCCATGGTGCGTCCGCGGTCGTCGGTCAGTTCGATCGTGAAGCCTTGGTCGAAGGTCTGCGGGGCAGAGCGACGGCGAACTGCGTGGGGTAATCGGCATCGGTGCTCAGGACGACGCCTTCGCCGCAGTCGACTGCGACCTCTTTTGCGGCGTCGGCAGCCATCGTCAGACGGGGTTCGCCCGACTGGCCCTCCTCGAGATAGTTCATCGCCACAGCAGCGGCACCCGCAACGCCCTCGTCGCCGTTGGCGATGAAGCGCAGCCCCGTCACCTTCACCGGATCGGTTTCGGTCGTGTAGAATTGAAGGCGCAGGGCGCCGACGGCCACCATGAACGGCAGGTTGGTTTCGGTGCGCGAGCGGGTGGCTGCCGTCATCGGTACGCAGCCGATGCCGGCGTGCGCCGCGGCGTTGTAACGCTGCGTGGCGGGCAGCGAGAAGGTCATCGTCGGTACGCCGCCGACCTTGTCGCAGGCCACGCCATCGGCGTAATAGGGATGGAGCGCATAGTTGGCGTCGTATTCGATCGTCGCGCCGCCGAACTGGTCGCCGTGGGCTCCTTCCTTGAAATAGAGTTCGCAGTGGCTGGGATCGTTCTGGTCGGGCTGCACGCCGTAGCAACTGCACAGCGGACAGCCTTTGAAGAGGGCGATCTCGTCGGTCGGGTTCCAGTGGACGTCGATCTGCCCGTCGGAGTCCTTCGTGGCGCAGCGGGTGTCGGCATCGGTTTCGATCGTGCCGTAAAACGGGGTTTCATCGGTCGCCGGCGTTGCACCGGCCGGTGTCGGCTCGTCGTCGACACCCTTCGTACAGCCGGCCAGAGCCAGCCACAGGGACAACAATCCCCAATAGATTGTTTTCATTTTCGTTCGGATAGAGTGAATTGGTTAATAAATAAGTCGGATTGCAAGGCGGGCGACTGCCCGTATTGCGGGCGGTGTCAATCCCAGTCGCTGCCGTCGCCGGGCACGATGGGATCCTCCCGCCAGTCGCCGCTGCCGCCTGTCTCGGAGGTCGCGAAGCCTTGCTCGACTTCAACGAACGAGAGAGACAACGTCGGGGCCAGGTAAAGTTTCTTGCAGCCTTTACTCGTTTCCATGATTGTTTCGGTTTGTCACCTGCCGACTCCTGAGAGGTGGAATCCAAAAAAAGAAAGTGTGGAGTCGTTAGTTTATCTGAGCGAAGGTTGTGGTATACCCGTAAACAAATAAACAATACCCACACCTGTATAGCACGGAGCAGAGCACATCGCGTACCAATACAAGTGACGAGTGTTATTGCTATCCCTGTTTACTGAAAACTACCACATTTTCGCTCAAGGACAAAAGCTAAACACTTTCATCGAATATGTCCGTCGGCGACCGGAGTCGTCGACAGCACAAAGATAAAAAACTATTTTGCTAAAAAACACTCTTTGGAGTATTGTTGATGCAAATTTCGGAAAAAAGTTGTTAGAAATCAATCTTGAACGATATTTTTATTATCTAAAATTCGGGGGATTGCGGCCCCGTCCGTACGCTTCCGCGCCGCGGAACGCCGGCATCGGGCGGGTGTCGTCGCGGCGCAGGAGGGTTCCCCGTCCGTGGCGGGCGGGGTTAGCACGATAATTGCGAACCCGTTTCCACGATCGGGCGTCGGATCGGAAATTAAAATTTTTTAGTTGGATTATTTGTTAAATATATACAAAGTATGTACTTTTTGTGACGCGAATAACAGTAAAGTTTTTTCCTAACAATAAAAATTACGACTATGTCAAAGATTAAGATTGGTATCAACGGTTTCGGCCGTATCGGCCGTCTGGTGTTCCGTGCCGCATGCACCAACGATCAGATCGAAGTAGTGGGCATCAACGACCTCGTACCGGTGGATTACATGGCTTACATGCTGAAGTACGATACGATGCACGGCCAGTTCAACGGCACGATCGATTACAACGTCGAGAAGGGCCAGCTGATCGTCAACGGTCAGGCTATCCGCGTAACGGCCGAGAAGGATCCCGCGAACCTGAAATGGAACGAGGTGGGCGCCGAGTACGTCGTTGAATCGACCGGTCTGTTCCTGACCAAGGAGAAGGCTGAGGCTCACTTGAAGGCAGGTGCCAAGTACGTCGTCATGTCGGCTCCTTCGAAGGACGATACGCCGATGTTCGTTTGCGGCGTCAACACCGACACCTATGCCGGCCAGACGATCGTTTCGAACGCATCGTGCACCACCAACTGCCTGGCTCCGATCGCCAAGGTGCTCAACGACAAGTTCGGCATCACCGACGGTCTGATGACCACCGTACACTCGACCACCGCGACGCAGAAGACCGTCGACGGTCCCTCGATGAAGGACTGGCGCGGCGGCCGTGCCGCTTCGGGCAACATCATCCCCTCGTCGACGGGTGCCGCTAAGGCCGTAGGCAAGGTGATTCCCGAGTTGAACGGCAAACTGACGGGTATGTCGATGCGCGTTCCTACGCTCGACGTATCGGTCGTCGACCTGACCGTCAATCTGGCGAAGCCCGCCAAGTACGACGAGATCTGCGCTGCCATGAAGGAGGCTTCGGAAGGCGAATTGAAGGGTATTCTGGGTTATACCGAGGATGCAGTCGTTTCGTCCGACTTCCTGGGCGACGCCCGTACTTCGATCTTCGACAAGGCTGCCGGTATCGCTTTGACCGACACCTTCGTGAAGGTCGTTTCGTGGTATGACAACGAGTGGGGCTACTCGAACAAGGTGCTCATGCTCATCGAGAAGATGGCTGCCTACAACAACAAATAATAGCAGCGCATACGCCTGAACGGCGCTTCGGTGCCGTTTCGATCGACCTCCCGCACGAAACCCGTGCGGGAGTTTTTGATTTCCCCTGTCGGGGTGGCGGCCGCGGTGCCGCGACCGTCCGTGGGCGGACGGCGGAGACTCCCGTACCGGAGGGATGGATCGTGTTGGCAGGGGCGTCAGTAGCAGCCTGCGGGAGTTGCCGAATCCGATTTGGTGAGGATGTACTGGTCGGCGAACGGTCCCGTGATGGGCTGTTGGTGGCTGTCGAGCCGCCAGAGCCGGTTTTCGCCCACCCGGTAGTAGGCGGGGATGTCTTTCGGCGAATCGGGGCGCAGGGTGAGTATGTTCCCGCGAACGGTGTAGCGTCCGGAGTCGGTGAACTGGCCGGGGCGTTCGCAGTAGCGGTTCACCTCGGTGTAGCGTCCGTCGGAGCCGAGCGTCAGCGTGACGGCGATGCCCGGCACATCGGCGGCCGGAAATACGCCGGTATAGGTGCCCTGGTAGTCGAGGGCGTTTTCGGCGTCGTGCATGTCGGGTGCGGCGGTTTGCGCGGCGGCCGGTGCGGTTTGTCGGGATGCGTTGCGTTGGCCGCAGGCCGCGAGCAGCAGCAGGGCGGCGGTAACGGGAATAAGAGATTTCATGTACATCGTTTTTTGCAAAGATACGTTTTTTTCAGCTGTCTGCCGTTACCGCTTTGCGGTCCGTGCCGCCCAGCGCAGGATCGTTTCGCTGCGGATCTCGATGCCGAACTCCGCCGCTTGGCGCAGGATGCGCCGTGCGAGGGCGGGTTTGTCGGCTTCGGGAGCGTAGCGGAAATAGCTCTCGGCGGCGCGGACATGGGCGGCGTCGACGAGCGGAAATTCGCGGCGCGAGGGGATGCCGAACGCATTGTCGTCGAGTTCGCGGCGCTCTTCGGCCGTGAGGCGGTCGGGGGTGGGCGGTGGGTGTTCTCATGGTCGCGGGGTTTAGAGAATGTAGCGTCCGCCCGTGACGCCGATGATCTGGGCGGTAATGTAGCTCGACTCTTCGGAGGCGAGAAAGACGTAACTCGGCGCTACTTCGACGGGTTGCCCTGCACGCCCCAGCGGTGTCCGGCTTCCGAAACCGGGGATATTCTCGGGCTGCTGCGCGCCGCTTACCTGCAACGGTGTCCAGACGGGGCCGGGCGCGACCGAGTTGACGCGGATTCCCTTCGGTGCGAGCTGTTTGGCCAGCGAGCGGGTGAACCCCACGACGGCGCTTTTCGATGCGGCATAGTCGGTCAGGAACGACGACGGCTGGAAAGCCTGGATCGAAGAAGTGGTGATGATACTGGCGCCGGCTTCCATGTGGGGAAGCGCCTCCTGTACGCTCCAGAAGAGCGAGAAGACGTTGGTGGCGAAGGTATATTCCAGTTGTTCGGTCGAGAGGTGCGCGATCTCCTTGACGGCGTGCTGCGTGCCGGCGTTGAGCACCAGAGTGTCGAGCCCGTCGAGTGCGCGGACGGCGTCGCGGACGATGCGGCGGCAGCTCTGCTCGTCGCTCAGATCGCCCGGCAGCAGCGTCAGGCGGCTTCCCTCGCCGTCGAGCAGCGTGCGGAGCGAAGCGGCATCGGGCTGTTCGGCCGGCAGATAGTTGACGGCGATGTCGGCCCCTTCGCGGGCGAAAGCGATGGCGACGGCACGGCCGATTCCCGAGTCGCCGCCCGTGATGAGCGCCTTGCGCCCCAGCAGCCGCCCGTGTCCGCGATAGCTCTCTTCGCCGGTGTCGGGACGGGGTTGCATCCGGCTTTCGAGTCCCGGCGGCTCCTGTTGCTGGGCGGGGTAGGCGTCGTGGTAGTACTCCCCGCGCGGGTCGACGAAGATATTGTTGCGATTGTTCGGCATGACGTGAAACGTTGTGGCGGACGACGTTGTCCGGCATTTTGGGTCATGCAATTTGCAGGCCGCAGTTGCGTTCCGGCGAGAGTCCCGAAACGACCGGCGGCCTCAGCGCCACTCCTTCTTGCGGAAAATGAGGTAGACGACCGCGCCGATGAGCAGCATCGCCGCCCAAGCCGCCGGATAGCCGTATTCCCATTCCAGTTCGGGCATCCGGCGGAAGTTCATGCCCCATACGCCCACGAGGAAGGTGAGCGGGATGAAGATCGTCGAGACGATCGTCAGCCGTTTCATGATGGCGTTCATGCGCAGGTCGTTGTTCGAGATGTAGAGGTCGACGAGCGACGAGAGCGTTTCGCGGCAGAGGTCGATCTGCTGCACGACGTATTGCAGGTGGTCGTTCACGTCGTTGAAGAAGGGGCGCACGTTCTTGTGAAGCAGCGCCGAGTCGGAGTGGAGCAGTTTCGCGTACTGGTCGCGCAGGGGCAGGGCGGCCTGTTTGAGTTGGAGGTAGCGGTGGCGCAGCTCCTGAATCTGGCCGCCCGTGTCGCGGCAGTCGGTCGTCGAGAGCAGTCCGGTTTCCAGGTCGTCGAGGTCGCCGTCCAGTTTGGAGATGAGCGTGGCGTAGTTGGCCGTGATGCTGTTGAGCAGTACGCTGAGCAGGTAGTCCGACGGCCGCGACCGGAATTTCAGCACGTTGTTGCGGATCGCCTGCGGGATGTCGTCGAAAAGCGGACTTTCGCTCTCGATGAAGCTCAGCACGAAGTCGGCGCCCTGCACCAGGCAGACCTGCATCTCCTCCCCGCCGCGAAAGAATTTCGCCACGACGAGCATGTAGCGTTCGTGCTCCTCGACCTTGGTCGGGTGGTCGGCGTTGAGGATATCCTGCATCACCAGAAAGTCGATACCGAACCGGTCGCAGACCTGCCGCACGGTTTCGGTCTCTTTCAGCCCGTGCACCTGAAGCCAGATCATCCCCTTTTCGGAGAATTGCGGTTCGATCGGCGGGAGGCTGTCGGCCGTGTATTCGTGCACCTCGTCCGGCGTATAACGCACCAGATGAAGGTGGGTCGGGGTGCGGGTGTCGCCCGTGTAGACCAGTTTCTCGCTGAGCAGGTTGTTTTTCATGGTTGCAGGATTAAAATTCGACGGTCACGCCGAGCGTCGGGATCAGCGTCCCGCTCGACTGGCCGATGTATTTCATGAGGTAGCGCTGTTCGTCGGCGGGGGCCGCGGGGTTGGCTATGACGCCCGTCGACATCAGTACGTCGGGGCGTTCGAGCCGGCTTGCCGTGACGTTTTGCAGGTCGATGTAGAGGCCCAGCATGCAGCGGCGGAAATAGAAGGTCTTGTCGATGCGCAGGTCGAGCTGCCCGAAGGCCGCGAGCCGCTCCGTATTGTAACGTGCGTAGTCGTAGTAGGGGCGCCCCTGCGCATCCCAGGCCGAGACGAGCGACGACTTCGCCTCGTCGTAAGGGGTATAGGGCGCTCCGCCGATCCAGCTCAGGCGCGCTCCGACGCTCCACGAGCGGGGCAGATCGTAGGTGCCGCTCAGGTTGACCACGTAGCGGTTGTCCCAGGCCGAGGGGACGTAGCGGCCCTGGCCGTTGCGGTACTCGCTGCGGAAGAGCGTCGCCGAGCCGACGAGGTTGATTTTGCCGGGGATTTGCCAGCGAGCCGTCAGTTCGGCGCCGTAGGCGCGGCCTTCGGCCGTCGAAACGAGCGGTTCGGCGCCCACCGTGCCGTAGTCGTCGCCCTTGCAGACGAGCGGAATGCCGTCGGCCAGCGACAGCGGGATGCGGTCGTAGCCTTTGCGGAATCCTTCGATCGAGACGATCAGCCGGTCGCGCAGCCGCCAGTCGATCCCCGCGCTCAGGGCCTTCACCCGCATGTAGCGCAGGCTGCGGTTGACCCACGCGCCGTCGTTGTCGCGCAGTCCGAACGCCGTCAGGGGCGGCAGCTGGTGGTAGATGCCGGCGCTGCCCTTGACCGACCATGCGTCGCCGAGCGCATAGGCCAGCGACAGGCGCGGCGAAAGCTGCCGCCAGAACTGCCGCATCCGCGCCGAGTAGTCGCAGCCGTCGGCACGCAGCCCCGCCGAGGCGGTGAACCGTTTGTCGGACGACTCGTAGGCGGCGGTGAAGAAGAGCCCCCAGCCCGCGATACCGAGGCGGGTGTCGTAGTCGGAGAAGTCCGTTTCACGGCCGTAGAGGCGTTGCAGCGTGCGGTTGGTGTAACGGCGGTAGTTCAGTTCGGCGCCTTCGGTCAGCGTCCATCGTCCGAGCCACGAACGGTTTTCACCCCGCAGCGTCGTCTTCTGTTCGACGCTGCGCAGCCGCAGCATCAGGTTCTCGTCGCTCGATGCGTCGTTGTCGCGGTATTTCAGGTTGCGGTTGTTCAGATAGTTGTGGCTCAGTGAGACGCTCTGCGTATGCTGTCCGGCGTAGTGGCGGTAGACGGCGCCTACGGTGAAGGTCTCCTGCCGGATGCGGGGCAGGTAGCTGAGCAGGTATTCAGCCTCCTCGCCCTTTTCGTCGGTGTTCAGACGCATGTTGTCGATGCCGGTAAGTCCCAGCACGGTCAGCTCGTCGCGGGCCGACAGTTTGCTCTTGATCTTGATCTGCGCATCGATGTAGTTGGGCAGGAAAGGAAGTCCCAGCATCTTGAACAGCAGTTGCAGGTAAGACTGGCGTACGGAAAAGAGGTAGGTCGTCCGCTCCGAGAGGGGGCCGTTGCCGCTAAGCGACACTTCCGATGCGCCGAGCGTCGCCTTGAAGGAGTGTTTTTCGGGGTCGCCGTCGCGCAGGCGGAAATCCAGCACCGAACTGAGCGCTCCGGCCCGGTCGGCGGGGAAGGCGCCGGTGTAGAAACTGATCTCGCGCACCAGATCGGCGTTGACGATGCTTACGGGGCCGCCCGAGGCGCCCTGCGTGGCGAAGTGGTTGATGTTGGGAATCTCGATGCCGTCCATGTAGAAGCCGTTCTCCGACGGGCCGCCGCCGCGTACGATCAGGTCGTTGCGGTAACCGACGGGCGAGAACGATACGCCGGGATAGGAGCGCACGATGCGAGAAACGTCGCGGTTGGCGCCCGGGCTCTTTTCGATCTCGCGCAGGCCGATCACCTGCAACCCGACGGGGCTCTCGGCCGTGCGGCGGAACGGCGTGGGGGTGACGGTCACGGCGTCGAGCTGCGCGGCGTCCTCCACAAGCTCGATCTCGATGAAGGGCGTGGCGGCCGAGACGACGTATTCGGGCGTGAGCGTGTTGCGATAGCCGATGCAGGAGGCCGCCAGCCGGTAGATGCCCGGGCGGACGCGTTCGATGGCGAAGCGTCCCGTCGAGTCGGTCGAGGCGCCCTTGTCGCCCTGTCCGTCGAGTACGACGGCCGCATAGGCGACGGGGCGGCGCGTGAGCCGGTCGATGACACGGCCGCGCAGCGTGTAGCTCTCGGCGGCGAATCCCGCCAGGCAGCATCCTATCGATAAGAGGAGTAGCAGTAACCGTTTTCCCATGTGTGACGTGCAGTGCATTTCCGGTGCCTTTCATTGACAAATGTACGAAAAAAACGGAAAACGGCCGTCGCTGCCGGCTTTCTGTCCGTCGGTGCGTGCCACCGGCACGCACCGACACGTTCGTACTGCATCGGATGCCGTACCGGCGGTACGAACGGCGCAGATCGGCGACTGTTTTCGGCATTCGGCCCGAAACAGCACTTTTTTCTTCCGAAGAGCGTAACAATCTGTCCGAATTTTTTCTTAACTTGGGAGTGCGTTCCGCCTGAAATTTGCACGGTCGTTCGGTTGCAACGCAACGTTTGCCCTATGAAAAAGATTGCTTATTACGTCGTCCCCGTCCTGCTGTGTCTGATCGCGGGTCTCGTGGCGGGGCGTCTTCAAGCGGAGTCCGTCGCCGTATGGTATCCCCTGCTGGTGAAACCCGCGCTGACGCCGCCCGACATCGCCTTTCCGATCGCATGGGGAATCATCTACCTCTGCATGGGCCTTTCGCTGGGGCGCGTGCTCCGATACGGCGACAAACGCTACGTCACGCTGTGGTTCCTGCAACTGGCCGTCAATTTTCTGTGGAGCGTCTTCTTCTTTTACCTACGCAGCCCGCTGGCGGGATTCGTCGACATCCTCCTGCTCGATGCGCTGGTGATCGTCTACATCTGCCGGGTGCGGCACCGGACTCCTTCGGCGGCGTGGCTCTTTGCACCCTACGTGCTGTGGATCCTCTTCGCGACCTACCTCAACGGATATATCCTCGTGAAGAATCCGGATAATAAAATCGTGATGCAAAACGTTTTAACAACAAATATCGACACATTGTCAAACAGTAAAAACCGACAGACTATGAAACACACGTTGCCTCAGCTTCCCTATAAAACGGAAGCGCTCGCGCCGAAGATGAGCGCGGAGACCTTCGAGTACCACTATGGCAAACATCTCCAAACCTACATCGACAATCTCAACAAGTTGATCGAGGGGACGCCCTATGCCGAGATGCCGCTCGACGAAATCGTCCGCAAGGCCGACGGAGGCGTCTTCAACAACGCCGCGCAGACTTGGAACCATACCTTCTTCTTCCTCACGCTGACGCCCGACCAGCAGCCGATGCCCGAAAACTGGCGGCGGTGCTGGCGCGCGACTTCGGCTCGGTCGAAGCCTTTCGGGAGGCCTTCACGAAGGCGGCCGTAGGGCTGTTCGGTTCGGGCTGGACATGGCTCGCACAGCAGCCCGACGGCAAGCTGGTGATCGTGGCGGAATCCAACGCCGGCAACCCGATGACGCGGGGACTGAAACCGTTGCTGACGGTCGACGTTTGGGAACACGCCTATTATATCGATTACCGTAACCGGCGCGCCGAGTTCGTGAAGAACTGGTGGGATCTGGTCGACTGGCAGAAGGTGGCCGACAGGCTGTAACGGTTCAGACGACGAAGCCATGAAAAAGTATAAATGCAGCGTTTGCGGGTGGATTTACGATCCGGCCGCAGGCGATCCGAAGCACGGAATCGTCCCGGGTACGCCCTTCGAGGAGCTGCCTGCCGACTGGCACTGTCCCCGTTGCGGGGCGCCGAAAGAGAAGTTCCGTCCGATGGAGGGTAGATTCGACACGGCGGCCGGCATCCGAGAAAGGATGCCGGCCGCCGTGTTTTTCGGACGGGCTCAGGCCCTCTTTGCCGCTTCGACGGCGCGGTCGTAGTCGGGTTCCTGCGTGATTTCAGGAACGAGTTCCGTATAGACGACCTTGCTTTCCCGGTCGATGACCACGACCGAGCGGGCGAGCAATCCTTGCAGCGGGCCGTCGGCCATCAGCACGCCGTAGTTTTCATCGAAATCCGAATGGCGGAAATCCGAGAGCGGAACGAGGTTTTCGATCCCTCTACGGTGCAGAAACGCGCGTGGGCGAACGGAAGATCCTTCGATATGGCCAGCACCACCGTGTCGGGCAGCGATGCTGCCAGCTGGTTGAATTTGCGCACCGACATGGCGCAGACCCCCGTGTCGAGACTGGGGAAGATGTTCAGAATGACGCGCTTGCCCTTCAAGCTGCTCAGGGAGAGCGTTCCGAGGTCGGTTTTGACCAGCTCGAAGTCGGGGGCCGCAGCGCCCGTTGCGATGAAGTCACCGGAGAGATGTACCGGCATGTCCTTGAATTTTGTCGTTGCCATAGTCTTTCTGTTTTGATTCGTATCGGATAAACGGTCGACGGGGCCGAATTCGTATGCTTTTCGATTCGATATGCAAAATCGATGCCTCGGTGCGGCGTTCGGATGCCGTGCGGCGGTTCGGGCGGGCGAAATAGGGACCGAACGGCGATGCCTGCCGAGAGAAGCACGCAGCGAGGCACTATCTTTGCCGTAGCGGGACAAAAACGATTGACCGTTATGAAAACGACGGAGACCGACCGCGTCGGCATTCTTCCCGTAACCTCGTTCCGAGGAGTGCAACCCACCGGAATTGCGATCTGCGAGAGAGGCAGGATGTGCGTCTGGTTTCCGCGTCGGCACGACGGTGTCTCCTGTTCCGTCACGGAAATTTTCGGGGACGGTTTCTCTGAGCGGGCTCTGTGTGCCGGCTACGAAAAATCCTTCGAGGCGGGAACTGCCGGTCGGACTCCTTTGCCGTTTACGACGGCTGCCTCTGTTTTACCGACTCCCGCATTCCCGAGGCGGAGGGGCCGGATGGCGTTTCCCGTGGATAGCATAAAGTTACCGTTATGAAAGCGATGATTCTCGAACGTTTCGGCGGAACGGAGCGTTTCGCCGTGGCGACGGTTCCCGCCCCCGTTCCGAAGAGGGGCGAGGTACTCGTCACGATAAAGGCCGCCGGTGTGAATCCGATCGACGTCAAGACGCGTCGGGGCGGCGGGATCGCCGATTCCCTGCGTCGGCAGAGGCCGATGATCCTCGGATGGGATCTTTCGGGTGTCGTGTCGAAAACGGGGGAGGGCGTCGAGGAGTTCCGCATCGGCGATCCTGTCTTCGGAACGGTCAATTTCCCCGGGCCGGGCTGCGCCTATGCCGAGTTCGCTGCGGTACCGGCGGAACACCTCGCCCTCAAACCGCTGAACGTTTCGCACGAAGAGGCCGCGGCGGCTGCGCAGTCGCCGCTGACGGCCTGGCAGGCATTGGTCGAGACGGGACGCATCGGGGCGGGGGCCCGCGTGCTGATTCACGGCGGAGCCGGCGGCGTGGGGCATCATGCCGTGCAGATCGCAAAGACGTTAGGCTGTTACGTGATCTCGACGGCGGCTGGCAGGGATGCCGGTTTCGTGCGGAATCTCGGTGCCGACGAGGTGATCGATTTTAACACGGAGCGGTTCGAGGAGCGGGCGAAGGAGATCGATTTCGTGCTCGATACGGTCGGCGGCGAGAATTTCGTCCGGTCGCTGCACGTGCTTCGTCCCGACGGCATGATCGTGCTGCTGCCTTCGGATCGGAAGGCGGAGGCCGATGAAGCGGCCGTAGCGTACGGCGTCGGGAATTACAGGCACATCCTGATGCATTCCAGCGGCGAGGGGATGCGCCGTATCGCCGATCTGCTTGCCGGCGGCAGGCTGCGGGTGCATGTGGACAGCGTCTTCCCATTTGGCGAAATCGCCCGCGCTCACGAACGGCTGGAAGGCGGCGGGGTTCGCGGAAAGGTCGTCGTGGCGATGGGTGACGCCGGTCGGTGCCGCGGGTTCCTGCGGACGCTTACCCGACGACCGTGGCGACGATGCGCCGGCCTGCGGCCCGATTGCGGAATTCGCACAGGTAGATCCCCTGCCACGTGCCCAGGTTGATGCGCCCGCGGCTGACGGGAAGCGTGAGAGCCGTCCCCACGAGCGTCGATTTCGCATGGGCGGGCATGTCGTCGTCGCCCTCGTAGGTGTGGATGTAGTAGGCTTCGCGTTCGCGGACGAGGCGGTCGAAGATCGCTTCCAGATCGGTGCGCACGTCGGGATCGGCGTTCTCGTTGAGGGTCAGACCGGCCGAGGTGTGCTTGATGAAGAGGTGCAGCAATCCCGCGGCGGGCAGCGGCGGAAGGTTCGCTTCGATCTCGTCGGTGATCAGGTGGAAGCCCCTGCTGCGGGGGCGGAGGGTGAATTCGATCTGGCGTATCATCGTTGTCGGATGTTTTTGCGGTGTATGATTTCGGGAGCGAAAATACGCTTTTTTCCGGAATCGCCGTCTCCGCGGCTTCCTTTTCCGGTCGCCGCGGAAAGAAAAAAGAGGCCGGATGTCATAAGATTTTCAAGAAAATAGGAAATACGGAATAAAATACCTATCTTTGTCGGGAAACAATCGAGTTTTATTCTGAATCTTTCTTTGTAAGAGTTCGATCCGGTCGTATACGCGGATCTTTCTATTCTCAAAATCGACGTCATTATCGGCTCCTTTGTTTGGGGCAATATGCCTGCGGCGGGCGCAGTGTACGCTGTTGCGGCGTATTGCGCACAGTATCGGAACCCTCAGAAAAATGAATTGATAAATGGCAAAACGGATTACATCGGGAAAAGAGAAAGAGAAAAGATCAAACAGACCAAGCGGCTGGACAAACAACGGAAAAGGGAAGAACGCCAGAGCAGCGGCAGCCGCAATTTCGAGGAGATGCTGGCTTATGTGGATGAAAACGGCGTTCTTCACACGACACCGCCCGAAGTCGGGGAACGCGAGGAGATCGACGCATCGCAGATCGAGGTCTCGGTACCCCGCAGGTCGGAACCGGAGGAGATCGTCCCTTTCGAGGGCCGCGTGGAGTATTTCGACGCAGCCAAGGGGTACGGCTTCATCCGGAACTCGGACAACGGCGAAAAGTACTTTTTCCATATCACGCAGGCTCCGCAGCGATTGCCGAGGGCAATCGGGTGACATTCGAACTCGAACGCGGCACGCCGGGATGAACGCGGTGCGCGTAGCGATCAGCGACAAATAACAATTTTTAATTTACAGATTCAGATGAACATTTATGTTTCGAACCTCAGCTGGGGTACAAGCAGCGAAAGCTTACAGAATTTATTTGCACAGTTCGGCGAAGTATCGTCGGCAAATGTGATTACCGATCGGGAGACGGGGCGTTCCCGCGGATTCGGGTTCGTCGAGATGCCCGATGACGGCGAGGGGCAGAAAGCCATCGACCGGATCAACGGCAGCGAGTTCGAAGGCAAGGTGCTTACGGTGAACGTAGCCCGTCCGAAGACGGAGCGTTCGTCGGGCGGTTACGGCGGCGGCAATCGCGGCGGTAACGGCGGCTACGGCGGCGGTTACAACCGCAGACGGTATTAATCGGGAGATGCGGGCGGCCCGCATCGGCGGGCGTCCGTGTGCCGGAAACCGTTGCGGCGGTTCCCGATCGTTCGATCGCGGCAGTCATTTGACTGCCGCGATTTTCTGTGATAGGATCGGATAGTATTCAGACGTTCATAAGAAGGTCGTTTATCCATTCGACCTCTGTTTCCCGATGACGTTCGGCACCGGAGAACGGAAAGGGAGATTCTGCTGCGAAGACTGAACTTGCGCCTGAAAGAGATGTAACTGAATTCGTAAGAAGGTGCGATTCCGTTCCGCTTCGCTTTTGGGAATGTCGCCGGATATTTTCAAGGGAGGCTGAGATCATGACCGTACATTATGTAAATCTGAACCGTTTCGATATGTTGAAGGAAATCGGGTAAAAGTTTCCATACATGATCTATCCCGACGGCGGTCGCGGCTGGGGTAACAGGGACTGTTTCCTCCGTAAGGCTGAATGGCAGCGGATCGTCCTGGATGGGATAAAATCATTCGCGTGTACCGGTAAAAGAGGCGAAAGAACAGAGGTCGGGAACGAAAAGTTCCCGACCCCTCCGATTCTGTTTATCTGCGTTTTCGACCGAAATCTCCGGAATTCGCAGGAATCCCGTTCCTCAACTCCGTCAGTCTTTCGTCACGACAATGTTGTCCAGGAAATGACGGCCGTTGGCGGTTGCGAATTTGATCCGCGTATCTTTCGTCGCTCCGGATATTTTCACCTGATAACCTTCGTACCATTTGAAATAGGCCTTATCCGTAGCCTCCATTTCGGCGATCGTCGCCCCATTGATGCTCGGAAGATCGCTGTAATCGGGCTGTGCTCCGACCGTTCCCGGCCCCTCGACGGAGACCGACATCGACTTGGTCTCATTCTTATAAGCCGCCGACGCATAGAAAGCCAGATCGAACGTAACGGTGATTTCGGAAGGCGTATCGCCGAGTTTCGCGAGCGGGGGAGTCATAAGCCACCCGCTTCCTTTGTCCTGATTGGCTCCGAACATGACGTAGCCGGGACATTCGCGGACGCCGGTATCGCTCGCCGACCAGCCGTCCGGCATAACCTCATTGTAAAGATTGTTATAATTCGAAAGGAAATAACGTGCGGGAATGAAGTAATCATGGCCATTGAACGCTTCGTCGAAACCGTGCGCCAGAACGATATTGTCGTCGTCGGGCATGGGACGGGTATTGTAAGCCTTCTTTTCGTGCGTCGTCAGATAGAACCCGTGATTCAGCGTGACGGTACCGGTCGACAGTACTTCCGATCCTTTGATAGGCGTATTGTCCGTCGGCGCGATTTTTTATATATAGGAAATTGCCTTTTTTATCGTTTGTCCTTCGGAAATGCTGAAACGCGCCATTTTATAGGGCGACGTACTTTTTGAGTTCAAACGTCGGGGAAAAATCCGTATACGGCGTCGCCGCTACCTCCATGCCCTTGTTCCAGCTCTTTCCGTCCGCACTCCAAGTGCATTCCCAGTTTTTTCGGAACGGCGTCTGCGGAAACGAATCCGAATCCGAAACGCAATCGTCCTTTCAGATCGGACGTGGCTTTCATCTTGACGATCAATGCGGATTTCTCCCAATCTTCACCGCCCCAGCCGGTCGTGGCAAAACGGCCGTTATAAATTTGCGATTTGCCGAATACACGCGAAGTCTTGTCGTCCGTTCCTCCTATGCGCCAAACGGTATTGCCGGTCTGAGAGAACGTGACGGTTTCCGTGTCGGCGTCAAACGTACCAGTGTAAACTCGATATTCTCCACCGTCGGCAGATTGCGGATCGCACAGGAAGAAATCGGAAATCGGCGTGATGGCATAGACCGTTTCCGTTCCGCCCGCGTCATTTCCTGCTGCGAAAAAGGGATTTCCGTACGGTTGCTCATATCATCGAGTTCGAAAACGATGCGTCCCGTCCGAACCGTCTGCCCGTCGTTGGTTTCTATCGAAAGATTGACCGACGCATTTCCCATGCCGGAAACGATATCGGCAGACGCCCAATCCAACGGCAGTTCGTCGGCATCCTCCACGGAGACATGCCAATAGGAGTTGCTCGAACATCGAACGAGAAACTACCGCCGTAGTCGGCGATCGTTTCGAGAGAAGCCGGCGTAACTTCCAAGGTTCCGACTCCTCCGTCGCTGTCCGTATTGTCGTCGGAGCAGGCATTGAATACGACGGCTCCTGCGGACATGAGCATCGTCGCTGCAAAATTAAAAAGGCTCTTTTTCATGGTTCTGCATTTTAAGTTGGTTTTAAAACCGGAATCAGGTCTGAAAACAGTCGTTTCAGACAAAAAAACACGTTAAAAAAGTCGTTAAAATTTCCTTCTTTTTTGTCAGTTCGCAAAATTAAGCTATATTTGTACCACACCTAACAACACTTATATTATTCAAGCAAGGTTTGGTGTTGTGTGGTACCGCAAATATACTATTAATTTTAACAACATGAAAAAAATCGTATGTTACATTCGCGAAAAAAGTAATTTACTGGTAGCAATACCAATAAATATGCTTTTTAGCAACGGTCGGTTTGATACCGTTCCTCGCTGCGGCCCAATCCTCGCCTGCTTACACGATTCAAGGTGCAGTCGGACGACGACCGATGCCCCCGTAGTAGGTGCAACGATCGTTCTCGAAGGAACCCAGTTCGGCACGACATCGGACGTGACGGGTACTTTCACACTCGACTTGAAGCAGAAACAGTCCCAAAGGTTCCGCGCTTTCGGTCAGCTGCATCGGATACAAAACGAAGAGAATTCCGCTCACAGAGAGCAACGCCGCGATTTCGGTAGTGCTCGAGGAGGACAATAACCTGCTCGACGAGGTAGTGGTTATCGGCTATGGCTCCGTCCAGAAGAAAGACCTGACCGGATCGCTCAGCAGCATCGACGGCGGAGCGATCCTCAACAGACAGACGCAGACCGTTTCGATGGCGCTTCAGGGAGCGATGCCCGGCGTGACGGTGACACGCACCAATTCTGCACCCGGCCAATCGGCGACCATTCGCATCCGCGGCATCACTTCGATGACCGAAGGCGCTTCGGATCCCTATGTCTTGATCGACGGGGTTCCGGGCAATCTTTCCGATCTCAATCTGACGGATGTAGCCAACATAACGGTATTGAAAGATGCTGCGTCCGCTTCGATCTACGGGTCGCAGGCCGCGGCGGGCGTCATTCTGGTAACAACCAAACGCGGGGGAATAGCGGAACGAGCGTTACCTACAACTATACGCTCGGACTCGATTTTCCGACGTCGATGCCCGACTACATGAATGCCGTCGACTACATGAAAGCGGTCAACGAATTAAACTACAACGATTTCCCCGGGGGTGGATGGTAGCAGACCTATACGAAGGACGTAGTGGACAACTATTGGAATCTCAACCGTGAGGACCCCGACAAATATCCGAATACGGATTGGCTTTCGTTGCTGTTGAAAGATTACGCCGTGCGACAGTCGCACAACGTTTCCTTCCGTTCGGGAAGCGCCAAACGGAGCACGTCGCTGAATTTCGGGTACGACGACGTGGACGGTCTTTTACGAAAAATCTTTCCTGGAAGCGTTATACGCTGCGGTTGAACAACGATTTCGAACTTTTCAAATGGATGAAGGCGTCGGCCGACATTTCCCTGCGCAAAACGGACAAAGGTGAACCCCATACTTCGCCGTCGGCCCAGATGCGCTATATTCCGGCCATTTACGCTGCGACATTGAGCGACGGGCGCTATGCGGAAGGGAAAGAGGGCAGCAATAAATATGCAGCCCTGATGGACGGCGGTACGATCGACGTGCACGGTTACAAGATGACGGGAAAGTTCCAGCTCGACCTGACACCTTTCAAGGGTTTCTCCGTCACGGGAGTGTTCGCCCCGAACTTCTCGTATACGAAGGAAAAGGACTTCCAGAAGCAGGTGCCTTATTTCCGCGCCGGCGATTCCTCGACCGTAAGCACGAAATACATCACCGAAGCGACGACGACCGAACTCAAAGAGACGCGCAGCGATACATTTAGTCATACGACGCAGTTTTATGCCAATTATCAAAAGACGTTCGGAGAAGACCATAATTTCAGCGCCATGATCGGTTACGAAAATTACAAATACGAACAGGAGGGGCTGCTTGCCTCGAAAAGTAAATTTCCGCATTCGCTGATCCCCTATCTCTCGGCCGGAGGCACTTCCGACGTAGTGGCCAAAAGCGAAAACGTCTTCGAATTGGCCCGTCGTTCGTATTTCGGGCGCGTGATGTACAATTATCGCAATAAGTATTACATTCAGGGCAATATCCGCAGGGACGGTTCTTCGCGTTTTGCTCCGGATTCCCGCTGGGGTACGTTCCTGTCAGCTTCCGCCGGATGGGTCTTTACCTCGGAAAACTTCATATCCGGAACGAAAGACTGGTTCGATTTCGGCAAACTCCGTGTCTCTTACGGCGAACTCGGCAACGAACGGATCAACGGCTATTATCCCTACCAGACGACGCTCACTCCGGCATATTCGGTCGGCTATATCGGCAATACCGTAACCTCGCTCCCGGGTTATTCCCAGACAGCGGCGGTCGTCAGAGACCTCACCTGGGAAACGACCACTACCTACGATGTGGGCGTCGACCTGACATTTCTGAAAAATCGGCTCTCGCTGACGGCCGACTATTACTACAAACGTACGGACGATATGCTGCTGACCGTACCTATCGCACCGATCATCGGTCTGAGCGATCCCTACGACAACGTCGGAACGATGAATACCCGCGGCTGGGAAATCACGCTGGGATGGCGCGACAGAATCGGAGACCTGACGTATTCCGTATCCTTCAACTTGTCGGACGACGTTTCGAAAATGGGGTATATCGGCAACAAGGAGATCATCTCGGGCGGAAAGATCATCAGGGAAGGCGTCGAGTACCAGTCGTGGTACGGATATGTGAGCGACGGCATCTACCAGACCGAAGCGGAAGTAAACGACTCGCCCCGAACCAACAGCGCGGTAACCGTAGGAGACATACGTTATAAGAATATAGCGGACGGAGCCGACTCCCCGAATGTGATCAACGCTGCCTACGACAGGGTCGTATTGGGGTCTTCGCTACCGCACTTCAATTACGGAGGCAACATCTCGCTCGCATGGAAGGGGTTGGATTTCAGTATGGATTTCAGGGTGTCGGCAAACGCAACTCCTACCTCTCGGAGAGCATGGTACAACCGCTGCGGGCCCAATGGTACAATGTCCCGACGCTGATCGCCGGCGCGAATTCGTGGAGCAGGAAAAATACGATCGAGGAAAACCGTCATGCCCGCTACCCGCGTTATTCGTATCAGAGCGAGGGAAACAATTATGCCATTTCCGACTTCTGGATGTTCGACGGCTCCTATTTTCGGGTGAAGAACCTTACGCTCGGCTACTCTCTGCCGGAACGGTGGATGAATAAGGTCTGGGTTCGCAACCTTCGTTTTTCGGTAACGCTCACCGACTTTTTCACGTGCAGCGATTTTCCGAACGGATGGGACCCCGAGGGAGGCGTTTCGGCCTATCCGATCACTAAATCGGTGTTGTTTTCCGCGCAGATTACATTTTAAATCTACATAAATTCCCTAAAATATGAGACGTTTAAGGTATATGATAGCTGCGATTTGCAGCGCGGCTCTCCTGGCATGCAGCGATCTGGATCTCAATCCGAACGATGAGGCCGCGACAGGAAACTGGTTTCAGACACCCGAACAATTCGAAATGAACCTCAATGTACTCTTGCTCCATATGTTCTGGCCTCAGGAACGTTTGGAGTGGACCGGCTCCAACCAATGTGCATTGGATGCCATCACCGACGACTTCACCAACCGCGACAAGCTGCTGAGCTTCACCAACGGATCGCTCAACAGCACCAATCCCGTGGCGACGGCCATGTGGGACAACACATATACGGCGATCAACCGATGCAACAAGATCATCACGGAATTGCACAAGGTCGAGGCGCAGATGGACCCGGAACTCCGAAATCGTATTCTGGGGAACGCACGTTTCTACCGGGCCTGTTTCTATGCCCGTCTGCTGATGCACTTCGGCGACGTGGTGGTCGTGGACGAAAACATCGACATCGAATCCGAAGAGGGGCGAAATGCGGCCTATCTGCTCGAACGTACCGACCGTTGGTCGGTGCTGGAGGACGTGCTCGAAGAGTTCGATGACGTCGTGGAAATGCTGCCCAGGGAGTACTCCGCTTCGGAGGTGCAGCGGGCCACGAAAGGAGCCGCCTACGGCATGAAAGCCCGCACGGCGCTCCATTTCGCGTCCATTCGGAAGTGGGACACCTATGGACTGGGAAATCCCTCGGAAGCCGAACGGCTCTTCGGGATCGCAGCGGAAGCAGCCAAGAATTGCATGGATCTGAACGTGTACAAACTTCACGACAGCTTTCCGGAACTCTTCCTGCAATCGACGAAAAATTCACCCGAAGGCATTTTCGTGATCCCGCGTTCGAAAGCCTATTCCAACGGGTCGTTGAGACAGTACCTCAGCGGGCAGTCCGTGACCGTGAAACTGACGCGCACTCCTGTGGGCACCAACGCATTGGGCGAGCTTCCGTCTTGGGATCTTCTGTGTTCGTTTCTCTGCACGGACGGTCTGCCGATCGACGAATCGCCGCTTTATGATCCGAGCGAGCCTTTTAAGAATCGCGATCCGCGGTGCAGTTACACGATCGTCGAATTCGGAACCCAGCATTTGGGATATGAATTCAATCCCCGGCTGGACGTAGCGGAAATATACAGCAGCAAAGAGGGCAAGATGGTGACCAACAACGACTCGCGCACGTATCTGATATCGGGGAATTCGAACCAATACGCCTCCTACAACGGGTTGGCCCTGAAAAAAGGAATCGACGAAAGCTGGCTTTCGCCCTATGAGACGGAACCCGACAAACGGATATTGCGTTATGCCGACGTATTGCTGATGTATGCGGAGGCCAAAATGGAACTCAACGAAATAGACGATTCGGTGCTCGAAGCGATCAACCGTGTGCGCGCCCGTGCTTACGGCGTCGAAGTTTCTGCGACGGGGCAATATCCGGCCGTCGCCGAACGGGAGCAGACCAAGCTGCGCACGATCATTCGGACGGAACGTCGTATGGGCTAGCTTTCGAACAGCTACGTTACCTGGACCTCTATCGCTGGCGTATTGCCGAAAAGGTAATGAACTATCCCAATTATGGCCTTCCGGCAAAGAACAAGGCGCGCCAGGACGCCTATATGCAATATTGGTTCCACGGTGCTGTTCCCGAGATCGACGAAAGCGGATGCCCCGATTTCAGCCGAACCGTCAAAGGGGAGCCCTCATTTTTCGAGTCGCAGGCCAACAAACTCTCGCAGAGGCAGTTCATCGCCCCCAAAATGTACTTGTGGCCGATCCCGAACAAAACTACTGAGGTCATGCCCAATATCGAAAACAATACCGGATATTGATCCGCTCCCGAATGACGAAAACAGGAGGCCCGGAACATCAGTTCCGGGCCTCTTCGTCTATGCGGATGCGCACGCAATACGGCACATGCCTGTTCATTCCGATCAATATATAGGGCTGATAATAGATTGACAGCTCCGTCGTCGTTTTTCGCATACGGGCCATGACGCCCTCGACATCCGGATAGACACGATCCCGGAAAATAAAAACGGAGTTCCCGATTTCCGGGAACCCCGTTTGCCGCGACGGGCGGAACGATTTCATTCCATGGCGAAGGAGAGAGCTTTCGGGCGCTCCATGATCTGTTCGTAATGATTTTTCGAAACCGTCGATTACGACGATGCGCAGCGACGAAGAGGCCGTACGGGCCTTTACCTTGAACATATGGGCCGAATACGAGGTCGGGAAAGTCATTGCGCTCTTCTTGTCGAGTTTCCGCATATTGTAGGAGATGACATGCAAAGGATCGTGCGTACGGACGCGCTGCACCGCGAGAGACGAATCGTCCGAAAGATCCGTCACTTCGATCTTCCAGTCGTCCGCCCAGTCGAAGACGTTGATGAGCACTTCGTTATTATCGTTCGCCCGATCATACCCGAAAGCGTATTTTGCGAAGTCGGAGTCGCTGGCCGACGGACAGAAGTCCGATTTCTCGAGCAGACACTCGTTCAGGTCGTAGGTGCGGAATTGGTATCCGGCGTCCTTGCCGATGCTTTTGTAGTACCAGCGTACGTCGCTGCCGGTCGCTTCGAAGATCTTGTATCCTCCGGGCGACCCGTCGCGGCAGATATGATTGCCGGCGTAATCGGTGTGCCCCGTCCACCACCAGGTAGCGCATACGGCGGCGATATTGTGTTCGCGCAGGCGTTCCGATTTCGTGATGTTGAAATTGTAGTGGGTGTGTCCCGTGAGAATGTTCACGTCGTAGCCTTCCAGACACTCCACGAAACGTTCGGCATCCTCCATATTATAGCTTGTAGTCGTGCGGCCGGTGTCGTCGAGGGTAGGAGTCTTGTGCAGCGGGACGTGCATCCCGACGAAGACCGGAGTCTGCTTGTCCACTGTCGCGAGGTCTTTCCTCAGCCATCCGAGTTTTTCATCCGTTAGACGGACCGAATAACTATGCGTGCCGTCGATTCCGTTCGGATTTTCATAAACGACGTTGTCCAGCAGAATGTAGTGTACGTTTCCGATGTTGAACGAAAAATCCGTTGGCCCGATGATCTGCCGGAAGGGGCCTGCGGCCGCGAAATCGTCGTTGGCGACCGTGGGATCGTTGTCGTGATTGCCCGGTGCGCTGAATACGGGGAAGTCGAGCGATTTCAGGTCGTTTTGATAATCGTTCAGGTCGTAATCGTTTTCGTACCAGTATTGATCCCAGGCCAGATCGCCCAGGGCGATCCCGTATACCGGAATGTTGTCTGCGCGGCAGCTTTTCAGATAGTCGGTCATTTCACGCAGGAATCCGCTTTGAAACTGGCTGCGGTCCGAAACGCGCCGGGCCAGGTGCACGTCCGTGAAGACGACTATGCGATGATGACTGTTGTCGCATTTCGCAAGTGCGAAATCCCGTTGCTCGACCGTCAAGCCGAACTGGTTTAGGTAGCCGAAGAAGCGTGGCGTCGTACCCGAATGATCCACTTCGTAACCGCTCGGCACCGAGATGAAGACATATCCGTTCTTTTTTGTCCGATGCGAGGTAATAGATCCCTTCGGCATCCGTCCTTGTCACCTCCGAACCGTCCGATACGACCACTCCGGCCACCGGTTCGCCGTTGCAGGTGACGGTGCCTTTGATATTCATGCCCGCTTTGTCCGGAATGTCCGAAAGCAGATTGAAGGTCGTGCGTCCGAGCAGCAGGTTCTGGCCGTTGCGCGACACATAGACTTTGTATTCGCCGCTGGTCAGACCGTCGGGAACGACGAAAACGATCTTCGTCGAGGTGACGAGCACGGCCGGAGCGGTATATTCCGCCGAACCTGTGAGGACGGGGCGCAGTACCACGACGTCTCCGGATTCGAATCCTCTGCCGGAGATGGAGACTTCGCTGCCGATTGATGTGTAGATCTGATCGAGCAGCACGACATCCGAGATATCGAGGATGCCGTGCTCTTCGGAATCCTCCTTCGAGCAGCCGGTGCTCTGGGCCATTAGCAGGATCAATGCCGCCGATACAGCGAACAAACGATGGATTATCGAGGTGAAAGAGTTGTTTTTCATTGGTTTTATAGGTTGGATTTTCCCGATGCCTCAGTCGGTCGTACGGGTATGATAGGTAATATGTCGAATCGGAGGAAAAGACGATCCGCGATCGGCCTCCCCCGCCGCATCACGTCTCCGGTCGCAGGTTGTCGAGTCGTGCGAGAAGTCCGTAGAAAGCCGCATGTCCGATGTGTGCCGCCGGGCAATGCTCCGCAGACACGCCGTCCCATACAAGCCTTTGCGCAAGCCAGGTTCGAGATAAGCGTACGAACGGGAAATTTGACCGCCCAGCAACAGACACTCGATCCGTTCCTTGCGGATCAGTTCGCGGAGAGCCTCGCCCAGCATGCGGCCTATGGTCGCAAAGGTCTCCCTGGCGGCCGGATTCCCTCTCCCGGCCATGCGGCCCAAGTCGGCCACCGTAAGCGACGGCCCGGTATCCTGTCCCGTTATCTCGCCGTAGAGTCGTAGGAATCCGCGTTTGGCGACATAATCTTCGAGGATTCCGTCGCGGAACGGTTTCTTGTAGACGGTGATCCGAGGGGAACCGGTCGGAGCGTATTGCACCTCGCCGTCGAGACAGCAGGCGAACCCGAGTCCCGTTCCGAGGGCGATGAGCGCTGCGTTGGCGAAGCCCCGGGCGTTTCCGCAGCGCATTTCGCCCAGCATCGCGGCGTTCACGTCGTGCATGAACAGAACGGGCATCGTCGGTCCCACATCCGTACGTGTGCGGAGCAGGTCGAGCAGCGATATGCCGTATATGTTCCGGAATTTGTGCGTCATCAGCGGAATGCCGAGTCCGAAGTCGAACGGGCCGGGGAAGGCGATTCCCGTGCATCCGATCCGCAGGCCTCGGTCCGCCGCGGGCGCATGCCTCGCTCCACGGCGGCGATCAGGGGCCTGTTCGATCTCTTCGCGCGGACCGTCCGACGGCATCGGTACGGAGTATTCCGTGTCCGGAACGAACCGTCCGTTTCCGTCGGCGATGACGGCTTTGAGAAACGTCCCTCCGACATCGAAAAGCAGTTTCCCGTTATTCGGCGTCGAATCCATCTTTGAGCATGGTTTTGTGCACGCAGATCGGTTCCGTGCGGAGATTCTCGATGACGTAGCGCCCCATGTCCGCGGGGACGACCACCATGTCCATGAATTCGGCGTCGAAATAGCGTTCGGGATGTTCGATCGAACGGATTCGGATGCGTTCGCCGTCGACGAGCGTCAACACGTGGAACCTGCCGTTCGTGTTGTCCTCGACGCTTGTCTCGAATTCGAGGCGTCGCAGCGAGAAGTAGAGCATGTCGCTCTCTCCGACGATATATTCCGCCCATGTTTCGCCTTGGCGGACGATGCGAGGCTGTTGTACGATATGGTCATGTACCCACGACGCCTTGCGTTCGAATGCAAGGTTGCGTTCGCCGTGCCAGGTGTGGATCGGCCGGGGCTTGCCGTCGAGGTCGGCGCGCAAGTAATCGTAGAGTTTGTAGGTGTAGGAACCGATCGTCAGGCTGCCGATTTCCAGCACCACCTGGTTGCGGCCGGAAGAGTGGATGGTTCCGGCCGGAAGCATGACCTGCAATCCGGGTTTCGAAACCTCGTAGTTGACGTATTTCAGATAATCGACGGGCTTGTACTCCGTGTCGGCGCGTTTGATGTCCCGGATGAACTGCTCGGTGTCGGCGTCGTCGCGGAATCCGACGAACGTGCGGGCGTTGTGTCCGGCCACGACCACGTAATAGCTTTCGTCCTGACGTCCCAGCTCGTCGTAATTTTCTTGGTTGTAACGGGCCCCGAATGTACCTGGATCGACATGTTGCCGTTGCTGTGGTAGGAGTCGTCGTAGTTGAAGCGGATCGGAAAATAACCGTGGAATTTCTTTACGCAGGCATCGCCCATGATGGCTTCGCCTTCGCGCTGTACGAAAGTAAAGAACGGGAACTCGACCCGCTCGGCACCGGCCTCGACGACGATGCTGACCTCCATCGGGATCAGGTCGAAGACCCACGCGCAGTTGCGCATGGCGTCGGGCAGGTTGCGGAGTTTCTTGACATAGGTGCCGCCCCAGACCCCTTCCAAATAGACGGGCTTGCAGCGGAACGGATAGGCGGCCAGGGCGTCGAGCATCTGTTCCATGGCATTCCGCGGCAGCAGATGTATCCGGTCGTGATGGTCGGAAGCGACATAGTAGTCGAGTACGCTCTGCTGCAAGAGTTCGCCGCGCAGGTGTACGGCCATTTCGAAATCCACGTAGTAACAACGCCGGATAACGAGGTTGGCAGGCCGGGCCGTACGGTCGCCCAGGTTGGCGTATTCGCCGCGGCGGATACGCAGGATCGATTCTTTGGGAGTGACATCGAAGTAACATTTTCTGTCGTAGAGCGGCCGCAGTCTTTCGACGAGACATCCGTATCCGTAGACGGCGATCACCTTGCCGTGGTCCGCGGATGCCTGTAATTCGGACAGCCGTCGTGCGAACCCTTCGATTTTCGCAGGGTCGAACATCGCTTCGTATCCGCCTCGGAAGATCCGGCCGTAGAGTAGCGTCGGGTCTTTCGTGCGATCCCATTCCAGATAGGGGTCGACCATTTCGTGGATCTGTTCCTCGGTTTTGTAGACCCGTGCGAAATCCATCGCTTCGAATCCGATGCCGAGGAGTCCGAGTTGCTGCGAGAGCAGGTTGATCGTTCGGGTCCAGTCGGCCGTGGTGTATCCGTCGAATGCGACGATCAGGTTGCGTTGGGGCGTCGCTTTCAATGTCTCTGCGAATTCCCGGGCGAGTCTGACTGCCGCCTGCGGAGTTCCGGCTGTGACGGATTCGATGGTCTGGGGGCGAGTACCGGCTTATTGATCGCACGCGGATCGTCGTAAGGGTACGGATTGTACATGAAACTCATGGTATGTAAATTTTATGGGATGAATGTTTTTTATTCGATAGGGCAGTAGTCGAAGTCCATCAGGGCGGCGACCTCCTTCAACTCTCGGCGGTAGTCTCCGTCGACGACCCCGAAGTGCTGTGTGCTGCCCACGCGAAGAATCTGTTCGAAGAAGCGTCCGACGGGAACGTCGGGCCGGAAAATGCTGTGCGAATAGGTAGTCAGAATATGGTCGCCCGGAAGCGACTCGGCCATTCCGCAAATGAGTTTGTAGCGTCCGTTCTCTTCGACGAGCTGGGCGAGTGTTTTCCGCCCCGAGAGATACGATACCATGCGAACGGAGCTCCGGCGTAGCGGTAGTCGGTTTTGGCGAAGCGCACGTCGCGTGCGATGACCACATTCCCCTGCCATGAGGAGTCGTTGTGGTCGTTGGGGCCGGCGTGACCACCGGCGAAGGTTCGAATTCGGATTCGATGTGGAAAGGTTCGAGAAAGTTTACGTGACGTCCCGAGAGCAGTTTCAGGATATAGCAGATCAGTCCGGCTCCTGTGTCGGCTTCGGGGACGAGTACCGAGATGTTCTCGTTGAACCAAGGGTGATAAAAACCGGCGCGCAGTCCCACCAGCCGGAACATCGCCTGGTCGATGTCATTGAAGACCAAAATGTCGGAATCGGACATGCGAGCCATCTCCGCCAGTCCGATCGAGGCGCGAACCGAAGCCCGGAATTTTTCGGGATCGACGTCGTCCATCATCCGGTATCGGGCCGTCAACTCGTCGCAATATGCGTTCAGTACGGTGTCGTTCACGCCGTCGATGACCTCGCCGTAGGTCGAATAGGGGAGGAAATGGATCTCCGGACCGATTTTCGTGAAGAGCGCGTAGGGATCGAAATAGGTGGACCACATCGCCTCGTTGTAATTGGCCAGCAGTCCGAGATTCGATTGCCGCAGCAGGCTGCGTACGCGGGCGGCAGAGGCGAATGTCCGGATGCGTCCGGTCACCTCCTCCCGCGATCCCATGACGATGCGGACGTGTTTTCTGCCGACACGAGGAAGCGATCCCGACCCTTCGAGCGATCCGACAAGCGTTCCGGAGCAGAGGTACTCGATGAAGTCGTCCTCGTCGAGCGTGTCGCGGAAGGCCATTCGCTCCTTGGCTACGTTGACGAAGATCATCGGCACCTCGGGCATGTCGCGCAGGAAACGTATCCATGCGAAATCTTCCGACCAGGAGAGGAACTCGGCGATGATGAAGTCCGCCTTTTCCAGATAGAATCGTTCCATGGCACGGACTGCATCCTCCCGTTCGTAGACGATCCCCGGGAAGATGACGTCGAGAAAGTCGAGTGTCCCGAGAATTTCCTCGACCTGCATGGCTTTGCGTTCTCCGTAGGTGCCGTGCGGCAGCCCTTCCCCAGATTCTTGAATCGGGGCGATGCGATCAGGAACAGCCCTGCTTTCGCCTTTCTGTTTTTCTGTTTGCTATACATTGTTTATGCGATTATAGTTTTTCATGTAGAACCGTTTGCTGCCCGCAAGCATCAGCACGCCGCATACGAGCCATACGCCGGCCAGCATCGTAATGCCGGAAGAGAGTCCGGCCGCCTCTTTCACGGCACCCAGTATGACGGGTGCCAGCGCTCCTATGGCGAATCCGGTCATGATCATTACGCCGGACGCCGAGGGTGGTAGCGTTCGGGAACGACGTCGTAAAGAACCGTGTAGGTGTTGGCGTCGAAGAATGCCCGGGCGAAGCCGAATCCTGCGAAGCCGAGATAGATGATCCACAGCGTCGAAGAGTGTCCCATCATCACGATGAACGGCACGGCGGCCCGCAGGCCGATGCCCTGCATGGCCATTCGGCTCGCAGGGTGTTTCGCGGCGATCCGGTCGGAGATGCGTCCGGCGATCAGGATTCCGACGAAGGCGAACAGATGCGTGTAGAACATCGAGTGGAAACCGGCGGCTGCCAGATCCATGTCGAAACGTTCGTAGAGATAGGTGGGCATCCAGGTCAGATACCCCGTCAGCACGAAGATCAGTCCGGAGAAACTGAGCGTCAGAATGAGTGCCGTCGGAGTCGTGAAAACGATGCGGAATCCTTCGGCGAAACGGGGTTTCTGCTCGTTCCCCCCCTCTTTCTGTCGGCTCGGTCGCAGGATGTTTGCGGTCGCGCAAGTGTCCGGCCATGATTATGCCGTGGAGAACCCCGATGGCGCCGAAGATGTAGAAGGCGTTGCGCCAGCCCCAGAGTTCGCCGACGACGCCGGCGGCATACCCGCTGAGGATGATCCCGACATAATAAGCCGTCTGGTGGATCGACATGGCGAAGGCTCGCGTCCGGTCGTGGTAATCGGCGATGAGCGAGTAGTTCGCAGGCCCGAAGAAGGCTTCGCCGCCGCCCGTTGCGATGCTGCGCATCACGACCAGCATCAGGAATCCGTTGCAGAGTCCCGTGAACATGGTGGCGATGCTCCAGAAGAGGACGCTCGCCGTCACGATCCACTTGCGGCTGAAACGGTCGCCGATAAATCCTCCGATCGGGACCAGCACGGCATAGAACAGGTTGAAAACCGTGGCGATCGTACCGACGGCCACATCGCTCAGCCCCAAGTCCTCGCGGATGAGCGGAAGCACCACGTTGAATACCTGTCTGTCCGCCTGATTGAGCAGGTAGGCGACCCACAGCAGGGCCAGCACCTCCCATTTGTATCCTTTACGGACTTTGTCGTATCCTGTCATAAACTTGAAACGCTTTTGTCTCGGTTCGGGAAATAGTCGTCAGAAATGCATGTCCCGGGTCGATCCGGAAATCTGGCGTTCGCGTGTTTGCGTCCCTTCGGGCAGGGCGCTCCGTTCGAGAATCACTACGGGAGAATCCCATACGGGAAGTCCCGTGAATTTCATGCGCCCGTCGCCGGAATGCCCGTGATATTTCGGCAGAGCGTAGATCCGGCCCGTGATCATCTCGATTAGTACGGGATCTTTCAGCGAGAGTCCTTCGATCCAAAGTTCGATCGGCTCGAAAGCCAGGTTGTCCGAAGGAATACGGTCGTTCTGCCAGACGACGGCGCCGACGAGCGTTCCGTCCTTCTGACGTTCGATGCCTGCGACCGTGAGTCGTCGCGGCGTGTTGCTCTCGTGGTTCAGGCGTCCGGCGGAACGGAGTTCGGGGCGGAAGAGATTGACCATATGCTGCACGGTATGGAACGACGGCCGTTTGTAAACCACCTCCTTGAAAAGATTTGTCCGCAACAGCCCGAACGACTGCTGCATGTTGGGATATTGCAGGTCGACGAAGGTGAAGATCGACGAGCGGATGCCCATCATCCAGTCGTTGGCCATGCGGCGTGCGACCCATTTGGCCTGGCTGTATTCGTTCCATTCGTAGTAACGCAGGGCATGTGCCCATTCGAGCGTCGCGGGACATCCCGATTCTCCCTGGAAGAGCCGGATGTCGGGATCGTAGGATTTCACCAATCGGGCCAATGCTTCGATGCCGGGAGTAGCGTCGTCGGGATTTTCGTGGTAAGGATGGAAACTCACATAATCGATCATGCCGAGCTGCCCTCGCTCGCGAAGCAGGTCGAGCACGTGTTCGGTATAGCCTAACGGCATACGGGAAAGCCCCATGCCGATGATGACGGCGTCGGGCTGCACTCGGCGGATCGTTTCAACGGTATGCGACAACAGCGAGGCATAGGCATCGTAGTTCGTGCGGTTCTCGCCGAGATTGGGCTCGTTCCAGATTTCCCATTCGTGTACCTTGTCCTGGGAACGGGCGACGATCGTCTCGACGAATTTCAGCCAGGCTTTCATGGTCGGTTCGTCGGTAAAAATTTTCGACCCGAGACCTTTTTCAGCGCCGTACAGGGGATTGCCGTATCCGAGGTTGATCCAGGGCTGCACCCCCTCTTCCAGCATTCCGTCGACGATATGGTCGATCCACGCGAAGTCGTAGCGCCCTTTCTGCTTTTCGCAGCGGGCCCAGCCGCTCTGAATACGTGCCGAAGTTACTCCCAATTCGCTCAGATAAGGTTTGTAGCTGTCGAAATCGGCGTAGTCCCGGTCGAGCGTCTCGCAACCGACCGACCAGTCGGAAGCCCCCAATTCGTGCGTCGTGCGTGTCGGCAATGTCCCGATCAGTTCCAGTTCGGGGCCGGTCGTCTGCATTTTTTTCCACGTGAGGGACCAATGCGGAGTGTCGTTTCCGGCAGATGCGGTGATCGCCAGACAGGTCATTGCTGCGGTCATGCTGATAAGTTTGCTCATTTGTCGTAGTTTTTGAGTTACAATTCAGGTTATTTTTATTACTTTTGTACCAAAGTATAGCACACTCAACCCAACATAGGCGTCATCAGCTTTGATTTATGTGTGTTGTAGTGTGGTGCAAATATACTCCATTTGTCGTGAAAAACAAAAAAACAGTTATTTTTTATAATCCGGATATGGCATATACCATAAAAATAGACCTGAAATCGCAGACACCCGTCTACAAACAGCTCATCAACAGTGTCGAAACGGCTATCCACAACGGCGAGTACAGATACGGAGACCTGCTGCCGTCGATGAACGAACTTTCGCTTCAACTGGGGATATCGAAGGAAACGGTCAAGAAATCCTATTCGCTCATGCGCGACAGGGGAGTTATCAGTGCCACGCAGAAAGGGCTTTTACGTTTCATCCGAAAACAGCGGGCAAAATCCCAAGATACTGGTGTTGTTCGACAAATTGAGCACCTACAAGCAGGTGCTGTTCAGCTCGTTCTCCTCGACGATCGGAACACGGGGGAGATCACTATCCGTTTGCACAACCAGCAGATCGACCTGCTCGAATACTATATCGACGAAAACCTCGACCAGTTCGATTATTATGTCGTCACCCCGCACTTTCCGCTCGACGAATCCACGCAGCGGCGTGCGGTCAAGGCGCTGATGCGGATTCCGAACCGCAAGCTCATCCTGCTCGACCGGTGCCTCGATTCGCTTCCCGGCAACTACGGTGTCGTATATCAGGACTTTACCAATGACGTCTACGAAGGGTTGATGCAGGCGCTGAAAAAACTCCGGAAACAGAACAGGCTCAATATCATCACCGAAGCGTCGAGTCTCTATTATACGTTCATTCGCGAGGGCGGAACGGTTTTGCTCCGATCACGGCATTCCGTGCGAGTTCTATCAGGCTGTAACCCCCGATATCGTCCGTCCCCAGGAAGTCTACCTCATCCTCAACGGACAGCTCGATACGGAGCTCATTGATCTGGCGCGTGCCGCGAAGGAGAAGAAACTCAAAGCCGGACGCGATATCGGTTTCATCTCCTACAACGAATCGCCGATCAACGAGATCGTATTGAACGGACTGACTACCATTTCCACCGATTTCCGGCAAATGGGAAGTGTGGCGGCGCGAATGATTCTCGACAAACAACTTCGCAAGGTGAAATGCGATTTTAGAATGACGCGGCGCAGCACGTTCTGATAGACTGCAACAGCCCGCGATAGAACGATACGGTTGCAGAATAGATATTGCGCAGATCGTCCCGTATCGGTTCAGTAGCCGGAGTCCGTCTGACGGACTCCGGCTTTTTACCGATTTCGGTATCGGAAAACTTGCTTTTGAAAAATATCCGATTATATTTGCACCACACAACACTAAACTATTGTTATTTATGAATTCTCTCTTTACGTGTCTGGCTGGTCCGATGTCGTTCGTATTGCTTTTGTTTGCGGAGCATGCGATGGCCAAGGAACCGGTATGCGGACGTGTCCTCTGCGGCGGGCGCGGCGTCCCGGGCGTGGTCGTCACCGACGGGGAAAGGTTCACGCAAACCGATTCGCACGGAGCCTATCGACTCGTATGCGGAGAGAATGCCATGCATGTATATATCTCCGTTCCGGCAGGCTACACGGTTCCGGTCGCGGAGAGCGTTCCGATGTTTTGGATTCGGGTGGACACGCTTGCCGTGCGTGAGGGGATCGATTTTACGCTGCTCCGCGAGCCGGATAAAGGGCGCCGGCACCGTTTCGTCGCGATGGGAGACCCGCAGGTGCACAACCGTCGGGAACTGTCGCAGCTCGATTCGCTGCTCGCCGCGTTGAAACGGACCGTGGCGCAACTTCCGGCGTCGTCCGAAATTCCGGTGCTTGTCGCCGGCGATATCGTTTTCAACCGTCCGAAGATGCACCTGCCGAGCAAGAAGAGTTTTGCGGTACTCGGCCGGCCGGTCTTCTACGCCATCGGCAACCATGACCACGGCCCGATCCGCGACAGCAAAACCCCTGCCAACGAGGAGCCCGCCACGTCGATTCCGGGAGCATTACGGGCCGACGTATTATTCGTTCAACCGAGGGCGCGTACATTACATCGTACTGGATAACATCCGTTTTCGGGGCGGAAAACGCGATGCTTACGACATCGGTTTCGGTGAGGAGCAGCTCGCATGGGTCGAGCGCGACCTCTCCACGTCCCGAAAAAACGCGCCGTTGTCGTTCTGGTACACGCTCCCCTGCAAAGCCGGCAATTCCCCGATCCGGAGCATTACGGCGACAGTTCCGCCCTGCTGGCGCTGTTGGACGGATATGCCCGCGTGCAGATCATCTCCGGACATACGCACTGCAACAGCGTGGCGACTCCTTCGCGTCGAGTGACCGAGCACACCGTAGGAGCCGCCTGCGGCGGTTTCTGGGAGGGGCCGGTCTGTCTGGACGGCACTCCGCTCGGATACAAACTCTTCGAGGTGCGGGGACGCCGGTTCCGCTGGCGCTACGTCGCCGCAGCCGCACCGAACGTCTTTTCAGCGTTTATCCGCCCGATACGTCGCGTTGCGGGGCTTCGCGCCCCGCATCGGAGCTGCTCGTCAATGTTTGGGACTGGGACCCGCAGTGGCGCGTAGAGTATTCCGAGGACGGGGCCGCACGTTCCGCCCGATGAAACGCTGCGGGTACGACGATCTCCGTGCGCTCGATCCCGTGGCATGCGAATATTTCGGTACGGCAGGGAGTCCGCGGATTGCCGCCCGTCCCTGGATCAAGGCCAGAGTGACGGATCATCTGTTCCGTTGCACTCCCCGCTCGGAACGGGTTACGATCCGTGTGGTATCGCGCTTCGGGGAGACCCGGACGCAGCAGGTCGATCTTTGACAAGAAAAAAGACCGTCCCGAAGGACGGTCCCGTGAGGCCGGAGATCGCGGACGATTACTTTCCGGCAGGCATCAGCGGAGCGTAGTCGGTCAATTCACGACCCGCACCGCACGCATTTGTTTGTCGATCCGGATTCCGCTCTTGGCCTCGAGCTGCGCGATTTCGCGTTCGTAGACGCTGCGGATTCTGTCCCGCGCTTCGGCGGGATTGCCGCGCCAGAACTTTTGGCCGCCTGCGTCTCCTGCTCGATGACGAAGAAGGCGTTATTGACATATTTCAGCTCCATATAGGTGAGTTGGAGCTGCTTCGAAACGATCTTCTTGGCTTCGCGCCCGCGGGCGTAGGCTGCCGGAAGCGCTTCGTAACGATAGTATTGGAGCAGTTGCTCTTCGGTGAGAATCTCGCGCAGGGCGTTATCGCGCATCCGTTCGAGTTCCGTTTCGCTGGCGGGGGCGAGCACTCCGCCGTCGCAACGGATCAATTCCGCGAAACGGAGATTTTCCTGCCGGATGCGCTCGGCCAGCCGCACCTGCTGTTCCGCGGAGACGGTGGTGTGGCGGCATACGGGATAGAGTTCCCGCAAAACAGACGCATCGTACTGTGAAAGCAACCGGGTATCGAAAGTCTGGGCCTGTGTACCGAAAGCCCAGCACGCGACTCCGAGAGTCAGCATCGCTGCAATGGTTTTCATGGTAGTGAAGAATTAAAGTTACGGAATAAAAATTCAGACCCTTTCGAACGAAACAAAAATAGAGATTAAAATTTGAAAAAGCAATGACAGACCTGAAAAAATGCTTTTGGGCGTCGGATCGCTCTCGATGGCCGGTTCCGTAACGGCCCAGCAGGCTCCCGCCTCGGAAAAGGGGGAGGTTCCGACCCCTCCGAATATCCTTTTTTAGTGGTCGACGACCTTAAACCCAATATCGGCCCTTACGGAGACCCGATCGCCCGAACGCCGGCATTCGACCGTATCGCGGCGTCGGGGGTGACTTTCATGAACAATTACTGCCAGTTTCCGTTAAGCGGCCCGACACGCGCCAGCGTTCTCACCGGACTGCGGCCCGATCATACGGGAGTATGGACGCTCGACGGCATTTTCCGGCGCAATAATCCGGAAATCGTCTCCCTCCCGCAGCTCTTCGCTGCGCACGGCTACGAGACGGTCGGTATCGGCAAGGTGTATCATCCGCTCTCGGACGAAACCTACAACAACGATCCGGTTTCGTGGACGAAACCTTATATAAAGCCCCAGGCGCCGGTCTACATGCTGCCGGAAGGCAAGCCTGTGACCGAATGCGTCGATGTTCCGGACAATGCCTATTTCGACGGACGTGTCGCCGATGAAGCCGTCGCATGGATCGACTCTTTGAGCAGAAGCGACAAACCGTTCTTCCTGGCCGTCGGTTTCATCCGTCCCCATCTGCCGTTCGTAGCGCCCGAAAAATACTGGGATCTTTATGATCGGGACAAGATGCCGCTGGCCGAATTCCAATCGATGAGTTCCGATCCCGTACCGTGCGCCTATCACAATTCGAATGAGGTGAAGGCTTATACCGATGTACCCTCGTTCCATAGTTATATGCCCGGGCAGGAACTCGATGCGGAAATTCAGCGCCGCCTCGTACACGGTTATTACGCCTGCACCTCCTATACGGACGCGCAGATCGGTCGGGTTCTCGATGCGTTGCGGAAAGTCGGGCTGGACGACAATACGATCGTCGTGGTGTGGGGCGATCATGGCTATCATTTGGGCGATCATGGCCTGTGGAGCAAACTGACGAATTTCGAGGCTCCGACACGCACGCTGATGATGATGTCCGTCCCCGGCATGACCCGGGGACAGCAATGCCGCACGATGACCGAGTTCGTGGATATCTATCCGACCGTCTGCGAGCTGGCCGGTATCGAACCGCCCTCCTGGATCGACGGCACGAGTCTGGTGCCCGTGCTGAAAAATCCCCGCAAGCGAATTAAAAAATACGCCTTCATGCAGGCGAATCGTCGGGAAATACAGGGTTACTCGATCCGCGACAGCCGCTACCGCTATGTGGAATGGGTACGGGGATTCAAAACCTGCCTGCCTTTCGATGAACGACAGATCGTGGGATGCGAATTCTACGATTACGAAGAAGACCCCTCGAAACGAAAAACGCCGTCGGCGATCCGAAATACGAACGTCGGATCGAACGAATGCGAAAGGAGTTGCGGCGCTTCTATGCCGAGCAGTACGTTTCGCCCATGAGCGCCCCGATCGCCCGTATGCTCGGAACCGATTGATATCGTCCTGCGGAACCCGCGTTCTTGTTTTTTCGGGAAGCACCGGCTCCGGCCGGACTTCCCGATTTTGTATTCAGAATGACTGCGACATACATGGAGATTGGACGTATCGAGTTTTATCGTACTCCGTTTTGGTTTTCGACACCTCCGACGAATCCGGCTCCGTTCCCGATGAGGACTGTTGTATGCTCCGCCTTGCCTGCACCGCTGCGGCGTCTGCCGGCCTTCCATACGATGCCTTGATGGTGCTGTGCGGCGTGTCCGCCCCGAATGCCTGCACCGGCTACGCTCCGCTATCAATGCCGGACGCCGCATTCGAAGAGGATTTCGTCTACGATGCGGAGACGGGGAACTATCCGGCGGCGTACATCATGCTTCCAGAGCCACGGCTTGTTGCGGTTGGCTTGCCGCACGGGACGACCCGCATACCTGTCGTCTGCCGGCTATCGATTGTTTGACCGCATGATCATGTGCTGTTGCGATATCGTCGACGATCGCTATGATTGCTGTCATTTCTGTTGTTTTGGGGTAATTTGCTGTATTCCAATAAATAAAATGGGGGCGTTTGTGAATCTGAAACGAAATGCGGAAGCGATTCCCGAACTTTTGTTTCGATCCCGAAAAAGCAACGGACAGGCAACGATTTGTTTTCCGGGACCCCGGCGGCCAAAAGCCTCCGACGGAAGAGTGCGGTGCGAAACGACATCCCGTTCGGTTTCGGACGCTTTGCATTATTTTCCCGAAAAACTTCCGGATGTGAACGAGTTTTTGTATATTTGAAAATGGATTCGGAAGACTGCGGTCGTCCGTATCGCCCGGATTTGAGAAGATGGAGAAACTGGACGCTCATTCGGCCGAGTTCCGGCAATTCTTTTTGGTGCATTACGAGACGTTGTGCATCCGGGCTTTCCGTTTGGTTCACGACCGCAACCTCTCCGAGGATATCGTGCAGGACGTTTTTCTGATGTTGTGGAAGCGGCGCACGGAGATCGACTTCTCGCGTCCGGTGCTGCCCTACCTGACGACGGCCGTGCGGAACCGGAGCATCGATTGCCTCCGCAGCCGCAAATCGCGTGGCGAAGGCACCTGCGGGCTTGATACGCTCGACGGATATGTCCGCTGCCTGGTTGCCGACCGCTGCGAAGAGGAGTTCGATCTTTCGTGGCTTCGGCATGAGATCGACGACGGCGTGTCGCAGCTCTCCGAACAGTGCCGGCGCGTCTTTCTGCTGAGCAGGGTGACCGGATTGAAGAACCGCGAGATTGCCGAGCGGCTCAACATCAGTGTCAAGGCCGTGGAGAAGCACATCGGCGTGGCCCTGTCGAAGCTGCGTCTCAGGCTGAGCCGCAGCGGCTTCTTCAACCTGTTTCTCTGACCGCGTATTCTTTTCGGAAGATCCGCCGCCGATTCCGGTCGCATCGCATGAGGCAAGGGCCCGACCATGCGGTCGGGCCCTTGCCCTTTTCCGGCGGAGCGAACGATCCGCCCCTATTTCAGCGGGAACTCGTGCGAGTGCGTCACCGTACCTTCCGGCCCGTAGATGCGGGCCGTGATCTTGCCGTCGCCGACGTCGCATTTGAGCAGGCTCGCGTTGTCGTTCACCAGCACCGGAAAACGTACCTTGTCGTTGGCAGGATGGAACGAATAGCGGTGCGTGTGTCCCGACAGCATCACGTCGATGTCCGCATCGTTCAGGATCGGCAGAAACAGCTCTTCGAGATGGATGTTGCCGTGCCAGGTGCCGTTCCCGAGCGGGATGTGCAGCAGCACGATGCGGGCCGAAGCGTTGCGGAACTCCTCCGAGGCGACCGTTTCGCGCAACCAGGCGGCCTCCTCCTCGCGGTAGGCGTCGTAAGCCCCCAGTCCGCCGTATTCGATGTCCGAGTCGGGTTTGTCCTCGCCGCAGTCGAGCAGAAGCACCGCTACCGAGCCGGCCATGTAGAGCTTGTAGTAGTTGCCCCCGACCTTGGGGAAGTACTCCGGCAGGTGGTCGGCGTAGATGCCGCGCGTCTCGTGGTTGCCGCGGTTGTAGAGGATCGGCGTCTCGGAGGCGAAGGCCCCGACCGAGGCGTCGATGAAGTCGCGGTAGAGCTGTTCGGGACTTTCGGTGCTGTTCGACATGTCGCCGTTGAAGGCCACGAAGTCGATCCGTGCGAAGTCGATCGGGCGGCAGAGCCCGGCCATGTAGTCGGCCCGCCCGTGGATGTCGTTCAGAACGACGAACGAGAGGTCGCATCCCGACGTGGGGAGGGTGCTGAACGCGAACGGCTGGCGCGAGTAGACGTTCGATGCCGCGATGTCGCCGTAATAGACCTTGTCGTTGTATTTCCACTCGCGCACCTCCTGCGAGAAGATGCGGTAGCGGTATTTCGTGTCGGGCCGAAGCCCTTTCAGGCGGATGCTGTGCAGCGTCTTGCGGGCCTGTTTGCGCCCGGCCACGGTTTCGTAGCGGCGTTCGTGCTCCGCGGCGTAGAAACTGCGTCCGTCGTCCTCGGCCACCTCGACCCACGAAAGGGCGGGTTTGCTGGTGGCCCAGACCACCGTGACGCCGTCCCGGGTCATGTCGCAGAGACAGGGGCCGTGCGTAATCTTGAAATCCTGTGCCGTGAGGGTCGTACACGCGGCCAGCGCCAGGATCGTCGATAGGATTTTTTCATGTTCGTCTGTTTTTGGAAGATTTTCGTTTCCGGAACCGCCCTTTCGGGGCGGCTTCGTAGCGGAGATGGTAAGAAATCCGGACCGACCATTTGTCTGGCGGCCGGTCCGGACCGTGTATGCGGGAGCCGCCCTTCGGCCCGGGATCACTCTTCCCCTCCACCGTCTTCGCCGGAGATGTCCTCTTCGGTCTGGAAGCGGATGTCGGCGATCACGGGACGGTGATCCGAAGCATCGACGCCGCCGACCTGCTGGTCGCCGCGCGATACGACCTGGCAGTTCTGTACGCCGAAATGCTCGATCGGGGCGTACATGATGTAGTCGATCTTGCGGGAGGGATCGTCCGACGGGAAGGTGTATTGGTCGATCGGCCCCGTGTTCGTCAGGAACGAGGTCATTGTGGCGATGACGTTCGAACTCGGGATGGCGTTCAGGTCGCCGCAGAGGATCAGGTCGCCCTCCAACTCCGTGTCGCGGATGCGGCGGATCTCTGTGGCCTGCACCAGCCGACTGGCGTCGCCCGAGAGGTGGTCGAGGTGCGTCGACGCGACGTAGAGATCCTTGCCGTCGATCTGAACGCGGATCACGCACAGCGAACGGTCTTCGCCGGGCTGTTCGGCGGCGCACGGCAGGCGGTAGCTGCGCTTTTCGAGGATCGGGTATTTCGACAGCACGGCGTCGCCGTACTCGCCGCCGTCGCGGTCGATGGCCTTCGAGAAGTGCCACTCCATGCCGAGCTTTTCGGCCAGATCGCGGGCCTGGTGCACGTCCTTGCCCGTGCGGTTGGTGAACACGTCGACTTCGTTCAGGGTCACGAAATCGGGGTTTTGGCGGCGGATCACCTCGGCGATCGCGTCCAGGTCGGCCGCATTCGCGGGGCTCGTGGCGCGGGCGCCGTAGATGTTGTAGGTCATCACGCGCAGGCTCTGGCCCTTGGGCGGGATGACCGCCCGATCGCCGTATTTGTCGTTGTAGTTCTCGTCCTTGTTGCAGGCCGCGACGACGAGCAGCAACGCCGCGGCTGTCAGTATTCTTTTCATAGTCGGTTTTTCGTTTTAGCGGTTCGTAGTGCGGATCAGAACGCCTTGATGTCGGCGATGCAGGTCTGGTACATGTCGGCCTGCGTGGCGGTGACCGTTATGCGGAAGTAACGCGCCGTCGCCTTGTGGTCGAGGTAGACTTCGTTCTCGATCCGGTTTTCGACGGTGAAGGTGCCGACGCGGGTCCAGGAGGCGTTGTCGTCGCTCACGTCCACGTTGAAGATGCGCGGGTTGCCGCTGGCCTTGGGCGTGTCGGACGTGAACGGATCCGCACGGCCGCGGATCGTGAATCCGTGCAGCTCCTCGCTTTTGCCCATGTCGATCGTGATCCAGTGGGGCGGGCCCGGTTTCGCGTTGCGCCACTGCGTTCCCCAATAGGTGCAGGGGGCGTCGTCGATCGCCGAGAAGGCTTTGCCGTTGTCGTCGTATCCGGTCTGTGCTTCGGGTTCCTCGGTCGAGAAGGCTTCCACGCTCCAGCCGCTCCGGTCGATGGAGCGGAACGGATTGGTCGTGTAGGTGCCGTTGATACGCAGGTAGGCCGTGCCGAGCGTCGGGCTGACCGGCAGGTCGGGCGTCACGCGCTCGATCGTTATCGGCAGCAGGAACGTGCCCACGCCGTCGAATGCGGCGCTGTTGAGCCGGATCGTCACGGGCGACGAGATGTATTTCCCGTTGGGGATCACCGCCCGGGTGTCGTCGATCGTGTAACAGGCTTCGGGCATGGCCGCATAGGAGGTCTGCTTTTCCTCGTTGTAGGCATCGACCAGCTCGGCGGCCGTGCGGAATTCGACCGTGATGTCGCTTCCCGGGTCGCGGATGCAGCTTAGATTGGCGTAGACGGAGAACACGGTGTCGCGTTCGAGCGGGAAGGTCAGCGTGCTCTTCGAGTCGTTCTCCACGGCGTTGACCGTGTAGACGAGCGTGTAGGCGTCGGGGTTGTCGACGTTCAGGTCGCCGTCGACCGGATTTTCGCAGGCGGCGACGAACGAGCAGCCTGCCAGAAGCGCCAGATATTTCGTGTGGTTCATGTTCGGATGTTTTTAGGGTTTACCAGCCGGGGTTCTGCACGATCTGCGGGTCGCGGTTGATTTCGGACTGCGGAATGGGGAAGAGGTAGAATTCGGGCCGGAAGACGCGGGTCTCGAACACGGTCTTCTCGTAGAACGCCTCGTCGGTGAAGCTGTTGCCGGCGTCGACGTTCATGCCGTAGAACGGGCCGCCGTCGGTCTGTTCGGCGATCAGCCAGCGGCGCGTGTCGAAGTAGCGGAGCTGCTCGAAGCAGAGTTCGATGCGGCGTTCCAGTCGGATCTGCTCGCGCATGAGCTCCTGCGAGAGGCCCGACTGCACAGGCCCAAGGCCGCCGCGTTCGCGGATCAGGTTGAGGTACTTTTCGATGTCCGGATTTCCCGGATCGTACTCGTTGAGCGCTTCGACGTAGTTGAGCAGCATCTCGGCATAGCGCATCATCAGGAACGGCCGCTTGATATAATTGTTGTTCAGTGGATTGCCTCGATGGCGATACGTTCTTGATGGCGATGTAGCCCGAGCGGGGGTAGTCCCATGTGCCCTTTTTGCCCGAACCGCCCGTGTAGTAGAGCTGGATGCGGGTCTTCTGGTCGCCGATCCAATAGGCGCCGTTGAAGCAGATGTTCACGTAGAATCGAGGTTCGCGGTTGACGAACATGTTGCGCGTGCCGGCCGGAGCGAAGACCCAGCCCGATTTGGCATCCTTGTACTCCTGGGTCGAGAATCCCTTTTCCTGCTCGGCGGTGATGGCCGAGCCGTCGTTCATGCGGAACGCGTCGACGAGCTGCTGCGTCGCGCCCATGCTCTCGTAGCCGCTGAACTGGCGGGGCGACGCCGAACGCTCCCAGCTCGAAAGGTTGTTGTAGATGCGAACCATCATCACCTCGCTGTTCCAGTTTTCCAGGAAGACGTTGCGGCACGACATGTAGGGGTCGAGCGTCCCGTCGGTGTGGTACTCCTTGTAGAGGTCGAAGATGTTCAGGTCGATGATCGCCTTGGCCGCGTCCACCGCCCGTTTCCATTTTTCGGGATCTCTCTCGGTCGCGAAGAGGTGCTTGCCGTCGTTGTTCACGACGTTGGCGTAGGCCGGATTGCCGTTGAACTGCGGGCTGGCCGCCAGCAGCAGCACGCGGCTTTTGAGCCCCATGCACATGGCCAGCGTCGCGCGGCCGTAGTCCTTGTCGGCCTGCGAGGTGAAGTGCAGCGGCAGGCGTTCGTTGTCGATGATGTCGTCCAGTTCGCCGACGATATAGTCCACGCACTCGTCGTAGGAGCTGCGGGGCAGGTTCATCTTGACGTCGTCGCGGTCGAGGTCGCCGGGCAACACTTCGTCGCCCAGCAGCACGCAGGGGCCGTACTGGCGCAGGAGGTTGTAATAGAACCAGGCGCGCAGGAAGCGGGCTTCGTTCTTGTACTGCTCGACCACGAGCGGACCGCGCGTCGGGTCGTTGAGCATCTCCTGGTTGTCGCCGATGTGCTGGATGAAGTAGGTGGCCGAACGGATGCCGCGGTAGAAGTGGCTCCAGAATTCGTAGTAGTCCGACGAGGCGCTCCAATTGCCGAGGTTTATCTGGTAGGAGTTGTAGTCCTCGCGGTCGTAGGTGACGTCCAGATCGTCCGAGCAGGGATCCCACGGAATGGGGCTCGTGCGATGGGCTTCGTTCAGAATGTAGCTGTAAACGGTGGCGAGGTATTTCTCCGAATAGGAAGTGCGCTGGAAGACCTGTCCGATGGTGATTCGGTCGTCGGGCACCTGATCGAAGAAGTCGTCGTTGCAGGCGGTCAGGCAGGCGGCCGAAGCCAGCGCGAGCAGTGTTATTTTGAATTTCATGGCTGATCGGTGTTTAGAAATTGAAGTTTACGCCCAGACTGACGGAGGCGATGTTCGGATAGCGGGCGCCGCGTCCGTCGCCGAGTTCCACGTCCCAAATCTTGAACGAGCTGAACGTGAGAAGGTTTACGCCCTGTATGAAGATGCGGGCATTGTCCAGATGAATCCGTTTCATCCAGTGGTCGGGCAGCCGGTAGGAGAGTTCGATGTTCTTCAGGCGCAGGTAGTCGGTATCTTTGAGCCACCAGGTGCTTTCTTCGTAGTTCATGTTGATGTTTCCGATCGAGAGACGGGGATAGAAGGCATTCTGGCGGGGATTCTCCTCGGTCCAACGGTCGGTGATGTTGCTCAGCAGGTTGCCGCGGCTCGACCCCTGCGAGAAGGGCAGCACGCCTTCGCCGCTGAGCATGGCGTCCACATGGGCGGCACCCTGGAACATGGCCGTGAGCGAGAGGTTCTTCCAGCCCAACGAGAAGCCGAAGCCGTACATGATCTCGGGTACGCTGCCCCAGCCGATGGGCACCTTGTCGTATTCGTCGATCTTGCCGTCGCCGTTTATGTCCTTGTACTTGATGTCGCCGGGACGGGTGTCGCCGGTCTGCACGGGCGATGCCGCGATCTCCCCGTAGCTCTCGAACAGCCCGAGAGCCACCAGACCGAAGCGTTGCCCGACCTTGTTGCCGATGGTGTTCTGCCACGGATAGACGACCGTGCTGTCATCTTCGAGTACCTTGTTGCGGTTGAACGAGTAGTTGCCCATCAGGCTCAGCGACCAATCCCCCCCCACGAATTGGCATAGTTTACCGAGAGTTCGAAGCCCTTGTTCTCGACCTTTCCGATATTGCCGTAGGGGTTGTTGATCATTCCGACGTAGGAAGGAATGATCGAACGGCGGAGGTAGATGCCCTCGCGGGACTCCTTGAAGTAGTCGAATTGGAGGTTGAGCTTGTTATTCAACAGGCGCATGTCCACGCCGATGTCGGTCTTGTCGGCCACCTCCCACGTCACGTCTACGGCATATTCGTCGATGGCCGTCGTTCCGTAGTTCTGATCCATGTTCTTGCCGAAGGTGTAGCTCGTCGAGCTGCTGTCGGTTACGGTGGCCAGGTAGGCGAATCGGCGGCCGCTGATCTGGCTGTTTCCGACCTGACCCCACGTGCCGCGGACTTTCAGGTATTGGATGACGTTCGTGAGTGGCTCGAAGAATGACTCGTTGGAGATCACCCAGCCCAGACCCACCGAGGGGAAGAAACCGTAGCGGTTCTTGGGGGTGAAGTTCTCCGAGCCGTTGTATCCGAAGTTGAATTCGGCGAAGTAGCGGTCGTCGAATCCGTAGGTGAAGCGTCCGGCCAGACCGCGGAAGCGGTAAGGCAGGGCCTCCTCGACGTTGGTCGCCTTCGTGTTGATCTCGTCGCTCTGGTTGAAGAGCAGCATACCCGACACGTCGTGTCGCCCGAAGGTGTTCTTGTAATTGAGTGCCGCTTCGAGGTAGATCGTGCGGTCGCCCTTGGCGCTGAGGCTGTAAGCGAGGTTCTCGGTGCCTTGCCGGGTCTGTTCGTAGATCAGGTTGCCGTTGGCGTCGCGCCCCGTGGCGTGGTAGGTGTTGGGCGATTTGGTGAAACGGTTGCTCGTGTAATTGTAGGTGTCGAACGAGAACATGCCGGTGATCGACAGACCCTTGTAGAGTTGTTGCGTGATGCGCAGGTTCGAATAGACCTGGCTGCGCCATTGGTTGGCGTAGCCCGTGGCGCCGAGTTCGGCCACGGGGTTGAGTTCTCCGCCCGAGAAGGCCCCGAGCTTGCCGTCGGGATAGAGCGGGGCGATGTAGGTGGGCTGGGTGAAGTAGGCCGATTCGAAGATCGTGGACTGCGCCGAGGCGGGGTAGTTGGCGTTGGCCAGGTAGCCCTGGATGCCGAGCTTGATCTCGGTGGTGCGGAACGGATTGAGCGTCAGGTTTGTCGTGACGTTGTAACGCCGGTAGTAGGTGTTCGAGTTGTAATCGGAGAGTTTCGTGTCCTTGTACATGCCGTCCTCGTCGTAATAGGCCAGTCCGATGTAGTATACGGCCTTGTCCGATCCGCCCGACACGTTGACGTTCGCCGAGCGGTTGTGGCTGTAATCGCGCAGGATCTCGTCCATCCAGTCCACGTTGGGATAGAGGTAGGGATCGGCATGCGTGCGGGTCTTCTCGATCACCTCGCGGCTGTATAGCGCCCGCCGCCGCGGGTCATCGAGGCTTCGTTCGACATCTCCATGTAGGTGGCGCCGTCGACGAAGTCGGTGATTTTCGTCGGAGTCGTGATGCCCTCGGTGTAGCGCACGGTGAACTTCGGTCGTCCTTTCGATCCGCTCTTGGTGTTGATGATGATGACGCCGTTCGCGCCGCGCACGCCGTATACGGCCGTCGCCGAGGCGTCTTTGAGGATCGAGAAGCTCTCGATGTCCTCCGGATCGACGTTGGCGAACGAGCGGGGCACGCCGTCCACGAGCGTCAGCGGTGCGCTCATGCTGGCCGTCAGGGTCGAGATGCCGCGGATGTAGATGTCCGCGTCGTCGAAGCCCGGTTCGCTGGTTCGCTGCACGGAGACCAGACCGGCGACGCGGCCGGCGAGCCCCTGCGTGAGGTTGGCCACGGGTACTTTGAGTTCCTTGACCTGTATGCTCTGTTGCGAGCCGATGACGCTGATCTTCTTCTGCACGCCGTATCCGACCACCTCCACGGCGTCGAGTATGGCGTCGTTCTGCTCGAGCACGATGTCGAGCAGGCCGCGTCCGGCGACGGCCACATCCTGCGTCTTGTAGCCCACGTAGCTGAACTCCAACACGTCGTCGGTCTGTACGTCGATCAGGTAGTTTCCGTTGATGTCGGTGGCCGTACCGACGCTGGGCCGCTCCTTCACGAAGACCGTCACGCCGATCAGGGGTTCGCCGTTTGTGTCCTTGACCGAACCCATGACGCGCAGCGGGGTCTGCTTTTCGGCTTTGCCCGCCGCTGCGGCCTTGCCGATGACGATCTGCCGTCCGGAGAGTTTCCATGTGTTTTCCGTTCCTGCGAAAAGCACTTCGAGCACATTTCCGACGGGTTGGTCCGAGACGCTGATCGATACCCGGCGCGAAGCGTCGAGGATGCTGTCGTAATAGACGAAAATATAGTTGCTTTGGTCTTCGATGCGGGCGAATACCTCTTTGAGGGGGACGTTCTGCAAGTCGAGCGAGATACGTGCATTCGGGGAGGAGGTCTGTGCGGCGACGGAGCCGGACAACCCGATTGCAGCCAGCAAAAACAGGACTTTTATCCGTAGCAGACGGGATAATTGCTTATTATCGGGTACAGAGGCCCCGATATTGCCATTTTTGTTGTACATTTGCAATGAATTGAAGTTTAGAATAGGATAGTTTTTAGATTTCATTTCGTGCCGGGCGGTGTTGGAGGACGCTGCCCGGCTTTTTTCAGTTCGGCTCGTGATTTTCCATAGGCATTCGGTTTGGGTTGTCGTCGTATGTTTGCGCCGAGGAGAGCCGGAATCCCTCCTCGGATACTCGGAACCGGATCGGTGCCGTGAGCGAGAGAATCCGCAGCACCTCGCAGGGATCGTCGTTGAGTTCGAGCTTTCCCGAAATGGTCATGGCACCGACTTCGGGGGAGTAGTCGAACGTCCGGTTGTAGTATCGGGCAAGCCGTGCGAGTACGTCGGAGAGCAGCGTGTTGTCGAAGCGGTAGTATCCGTGAATCCAGCTGATGTAGTCTTCGGCGCGTACCTCGCGGATGCGGAACGTGCCGGCCGTATCGAGCGAAGCGCGCTGGTCGGGTTCGATCCGGATGCCGTGCTCGGGGGCGTCGGCCGGCGCGACGTTCACCGATCCCGAGCGGAGCACTACCTCCTGGGTTCGGTCGCGTCCGTAGGAGGAGACGTAGAACCGGGTTCCCAGCACGCGGACGTCCATCTTTCCGGTGTGTACGGTGAAAGGACGTGCGGCGTCGTGGGCTACCTCGATGTAGATTTCGCCTTCGGCGTAGATCTCGCGGCGGTCATCGTCGAATGCCGAGGGGTAGATCAGCCGCGATCCGGCATTCACCCACACGCGGGTGCCGTCGGCCAGCGTTAAGGTCGTCTGCTTGCCGTAGGGTACGAGCAGCTGGTTGAATGCGGCCACCTCCTTTTTCGTGATCGGCTTTCGGGCATCTTCGTTGATGTGGATCTCGGCGGCATCGTAGCGGATCGAGGATTTTTCTCCTCGAGCCGCACCGTTTTCTGTTCCGAGAGAATGAGCTGCACCTCCTTTTCGGTGTATACGGGGGCCTCTGCCGTCTGGACGAACTCCCGAATGTCGGGGATTTGCTGTCCTGTCTTGCCGCGGAGGAAAAATCCGGTGACCAGCAGCACGGTGCAGGCGGCTGCACAGGCGATTCCGACGAGACGCCGCCGGACGGCCGGCGCCGCGGGACACTCCTCCGGTTCTGCGATCCGTTCCGTGAGACGGCGGTAGGCCGCTTCGGCGTCGAAGAGGGTGTCGGGCAAGTGTCTCTCGCCCCATGCGTCGTAGGCGTCGAGGTAGCTGCGGCGGTGTTCCTCCGAAAAGCGGAGCCAGTCGAGGAGTTCGGCCTGCTCGGCATCGGAGAGACGTTCGCCGTCGAGGTGGCGTGCGATCAGTCGGTCGATATGTCGGTTTTGTGCGTTCATCTATCTTATTCACGGATAGGAGGGCCGAATCCCTACCTTCCCGACCGGAAAAAGATTCCGATCCGTCCGAAACGGAAGCCGCACCTGCCGCAACTCCCCGCCGTATCGGGAAGACGTCGCTCGTGTGGAAAGCATACGGGGACGTACCGATTCTCTATTTCTTCCGTCGTCCGTAGGTTCGGGGAGGAGGACGAGGATTACCGGCTCGAAATAGCAAGTAAGCAGGGGTATTCCGGCCATGGGCAGAGCTGGACGTATCGCCGAGATATTCGAGTATCTGGTGAAACTCTCTGCCCCCCCCTCTTTTACGTTCTTTATCGACGAGTTTCTGGAATTTTCTGCGTGAACAAATCGGGTTACGGCGGCATCAGCATTGCGTCGGATTATGAACTTATTCCCATACAGAAAATGAGAAACGAATCACCCCTGTCGCAAATGCGGCAGGAGCGAAAGCGTGAGAGGAATGCACGATTACTCTTCTTTTTCCGGACAGCCTCGATTGTCCGAAAGGGCTATGAAGAGGCCGTCTGACAAGTTTTAGACGGTATTTTTGCTTATTTGTATTCCATCGTTGATAATAGAATATTTTCCCCGATATTTTGTGTGACCCGATACGATTCGTATATCTGAATGGTGATAAGGAGTAAGCGCAGGCCATGGCAGAGATGATTATAGATATGGCTGTCGTCGATCCCTTCATGTTTGCAGGATAAGAAATACGAAGGGAGGCTAAAAACGGCCTCCCTTCGTATTCTATATCGTTCATTTTCTGGTAAGAACAGGTTTCAGCATAAAGTTGAACACGTAGTCCCGATACGGCATTCTGTATTGCGGGGCGGCAGGCGTCCCCAACTGTTCACGCATCCCAGTCCGGACTGGGCGCTTTCGATATGGACGTGCGTCCGTCCGTCGGGTACGAGGTCGCCGGGATGGCGGACGTATTCGGACGATCCGTTGTCGAGCTGCGGAATGGCGTAGGGGATTGCCGAAGCTGAGAAGTGACGGTCGGAGCAGAACTCGATTCCGAATCCCGAAGCGTCGGTCAGCCGCCACCAGCGCACACCTCCGCGTGTCCCCGACTCCTGCGGACTGGCGTATTTGGGGTGGAACTGGTCGGCGACGCGCTGTGCGTAGCGGCCTACGAATGCTGCACTCGACCGGTCGGCGTAGTTCTCCATCGGGCCGCGGCCGTAGTATTCCACGGCGTCGAACATGCCTGGGGTCTCGAAGGCCATGCCGAAGCGCATCAGGTCGGCGACATCCTTGCGCGCGGAGTCGGCGGTCATCGTTTCGCCGATGCGGATCGACCCATCGGCAGCGATAACGTAGGCGAGGCGGAGTTGGGCGCCGACGGCGGGGATCGTGTAGTCTGCGACGGCTTTCGCCCCGCCGTCTCCGGACGTGAGGGTGAAGTTGACGAGTTCCGGTTCGGCCCCGGCCCACATCCGGCTGTCGGGATATTTTCCGGTCTGGCGCACGCCGAGATCGTTGTCCGTGGCCGCACGGTAGAAGCTGGGACGCAAGGGGCCTGCCAGCAGCTCGACGTTGCGCAGGCGGTAGGAGCGGATGAAGCCGCTCTTCGGGTCGAACGTGACCGAGAATCCCTCGCCCGAAACGGTTTTGTCGGCGATGCGGAGCGTTCCGGCGGGAGCTGCGGCGGCGAAGCGGGCCGCAGGATCGTCCTCGCGCAATACGAGCTGGTCGGCGGCTACTTCATAAAGCGCGTCGAGCAGTCCCTGCCGTTCGCGCAACTGGTAGCGCACCGTGAGCAGCACCTCCCCGTCCAGGGCTTCGACCTGTTCGGGCTTGTAGCCCAGCGTCACGGCGGCGGTGGCCTGCGGGGCCACGTCGAGACGCTCGACCGCGCCGCTCAGCACGGGCCGTCCGTCGGAGGTGATCTCCCAGAGAAGGCGGTAGGGCGAAAGGTCGGTAAAGAAGTTTTCGTTATAGACGTTCACGACGCCCTTTTCCAAATCGCGGGCCGTGGTGTGGATCGGCCGGTGCTGGTGCTTCACCTCGTAGGCGTGGGGATGCCACGTGCGGTCGGCGGCCAGCACGCCGTTGCAGCAGAAGGTGCTGTCGGAGGCGTCGACGGCGTTGTAGTCGCCGCCGTAGCGGTAGGTCAGCCTCCCTTCGGGGTTGCGCCATGCGAGGGCCTGGTCGGCGAAGTCCCAGATAAACCCGCCCTGATATTTCGGTTCGCGACGTATCATGTCCCAATACTCCTTGAATCCGCCCAGCGAATTGCCCATGGCGTGGGCGTATTCGCATTGGATAAGCGGTTTCGCGGGATCGTCGGCGAGGTATTTCTCGCATTGGTCGTAGCTCCAATACATCGGGCAGACGATGTCGGTGTTGTAGTCCCCGTGGTAAGAGGCCTGCTCGTACTGCACCGGGCGTGACGGATCGAAAGACTTGATCCAGTCGTAGCAGCGTTCGAAGTTGGGGCCGTTTCCGGCCTCGTTGCCCGTGCTCCATACGATGATCGAGGGGTGGTTGTAGTCTCGGAACACCATGCGCCGGTTACGGTCGAGGTGTGCGGCGGCGAAGGAGGGATTGCCGGCCAGATTTTTCGACTTGTCGCGGTAGTGGTAGCCGTGCGACTCGATGTTGGCTTCGTCCACGACGTAAAGCCCGTACTTGTCGCAGAGGTCGTACCACAACGGCGTGTCAGGGTAGTGGCACGTGCGCACGGCATTTATGTTGAGCCGCTTCATCTCGCGGATGTCGCGCACCATCTCCCCGCGTGTGACATAATAACCCGTGTTGGGCTCCATTTCGTGCCGGTTGACGCCTTTGATGAGGATCGGCTTGCCGTTTACGAGCAGCTGTCCGCCGCGGATCTCGACTTTGCGGAACCCCACGCGGAAAGCTGCGGCTTCGGTCACCGAACCGTCGGCGGCGAGAGCCTCGGCCGTGAGCGTGTAGAGATTCGGGGCCTCGGCGCTCCATTGTTTCGGGGCGGCGACCTCGAACAGCGTTTCGGCGCTGTTGCGGCGGGGACGGAGCGTGCGGGTGTCGAGCGTGCGGCCCTCGTCGTCGCGGAGCGTCAGCCGTACGCTGCCGACGCCCGGCGTCGCGGTCACTTCGGCGCGCAGCGTCCCGTCGCGGTAGTCGTTCACGAGGTCGGGCGTGAGCCGCACGTCGGCCAGACGGCGTTGGTCGCGGGCGTAGAGGTAGCAGTCGCGGCCGATGCCCGAAAGACGCCAGAAATCCTGGTCTTCGAGATACGAACCGTCGCACCAGCGGTTGATGCGCAGCACGATCAGGTTGTCGCGGCCCGGCGTGATGTAGCGGGTGACGTCGAATTCGGCTTCGAGCTTGCTGTCCTCGCTGTAACCCACTTCGCGGCCGTTGACCCAGAGCGTCACGTTCGAGGTCGCCGAGCCGATGTGGATGAATGCGTCGCGGCCTTTCCAATCGGCGGGAACCCGGACGGTGCGGCGGTAGAGACCCGTGTAATTCTGCTCATGGGGAACCAGCGGAGGTTTCACCTCGAAGAATTTGTACCACGGATAGGGCTTGTTGGTGTAGACAGGGTCGCCGTAGCCGTTCAACTCCCAGATTCCCGGCACGGGCATCACGCCCCACGACGAGTCGTCGTAGCCGGTGCGGAAAAATCCTTCTGGCTCCGCACCCGGACGTTCCGCGCGCAGAAAGGCCCATTCGCCGTTGAGCGTGCGGTAGAAAAGGCGAACGGGTGTAGTCGTTCTCGGGAACGGCCTCCGAGGCCGTCGGGAAGACGATGAAGCTCGTGCGCATCGGAGCGCGGTTCTCGGCGAAACACTCCGGATCGAGCCACCGTTCCGTGGGAGATGCTGTGGCCGACAAGGCGACAGCGAAGAGGGCAAACAACAGCAGCAGTTTTTTCATAATGAGGTTCCCGAATTAAATAAGTAGAGTCAGAGAGTATCCACGAGCGGTATTCTCATGAAGATGAAGATACAGTCGTCCCCGATTTATTTATTAACGAATAAAGTGCGGCCAATGTTTCACCGGAAAGGAATTTTTCCTTTCCGGTGAACTTATTTACTGAATTTTAATACAGCGAACCGCCATGGCGCAACAGGTATTATCGGCATTGGTGTTCCAACGGTAATCATAAAAGTCGAGGGCTTTCTTTTCCGTTGTCGGCGAAATAGTTGAAGACCAGAAGAACGTTACGCGCCCCGGGTAGCGCATCTTGGCGCTCCATACGCGCAGGGCCGAGCCCGGGAACATGAACGTTTGGTCGCCGACGGTGTATTTGCGTCCGTACGACTGGTCGCTGACGTTTTCCTGCGCGGTCTTGTTCGTGTCGATGTCCTTGATAAACCCGTTGATTTCGTCGAACGTCGGTACGCGGTAACCGGCCGGACACGGGTCGTTGTTGGTCTTTGTGCCGCTCGCGCCGCCCCAGTAGTCTTCGACCTCGCTGTTGGAGCCTTTCCAGCCGCCGGAGTTGTAGACCCCGTAGAAAACGGTCGGATTGGCGATGCTCATGCTCATGTCCATCTCCTTGTTCACGAACTTGAACCCTTCGCAGAGAGCGTCGTTGTAGAGGAAGAGCGCCGTGAAGCCGTTGTCTCCCGTGGTCTGGAATCCGACGCCTTCGTATTCGTCGGTGTAGTTCTTCTGGATGCGGTTGGCGCCGATGAACGGGTCTTTGCGGCCCCACTGGAAGTAGACGCCCAGCGGCCGACCAGAGCCCCGTCGAACTCCGTGGCGCCGACGTTGCGGTCGAGGAACGTACGGCCGTTGACAGTCTGCTCGGCGGGGGCCTGGGCCATCCAGATGTGCCAGCTCCAAACGATCTCGCCAGCATCGTTTGTGAGTGCGATTCCGGCATTTCCGGCGTTCCCGCTGGTCTGGAAGACGATGCGGCCCGCCGAGAAGTGCACGCCCGATACAAGTCCGGAACCTGACGACCATACCCAGTCGGCGGCAGACCCTTGGACGGCGGTTCCGTCGGGACGTTTGGGTTCGATGCTGTACCAGCCGCCTTCTGGTGACGATGTAGCAGTTTGCGACGCCCGCCGCCGAAAGATCCTTCGGGCGGATCACCTCGCTCACTTCGCCGTCGTAGAAGTCGGTGGACATGCGCACAACGGCCTGGAAGAAGCAGGGTTGGCCTGTGTCGGGAATGTCGAGACTGAAAGTTTTGTTCGCTTCGTCGACTTGCGTAGCCCGTACGAACTGTACGGAGGCGACGCCATCCGCGGTCGCGGCGTAGCGGAACCCTGGCTCGACGCTCAGGTCGCGGTCGAGTTTGTAGCTGCCTTTGAGCGTGAGGACTCCTCCGGCGGCTTCGGACAGTTCGGTGGTCACTTCCGGAACGGAAGCCACTTTCACCTCGAACCAGCCGGTGACTCCGTTGTAGGTTTTGCCGTCGATGACCATGTAGGCCCGGAAATAGTGGTCGCCGTTGTCCACGTCGGAGAGCGTGAGCGAAAAACGCCCTTCTTCGTCGACCGGACAGACGCGCCGTTCGGATTTCATCATTTCGGCTGCCGTGCGGCCGTAGAGGAATCCCGCTTCGGAGACGGTACGGCCCATGGCGTTGCAGTTGCCGTTGAGCGTCGCCTTTCCCGCCGCGGCGTCGACGGAGGCTTTGCCCGTATTGACGATCGGTGATGCCTGCTGCTCTTCGTCGCCGGGATTGGGATTGAAATATTCGTAGCCTTCGGAACAGCCTGTGCCGCACCATGCTGCGAAAATCGTCAGTACGATATGATACCAGATGTGTCGTTTCATAAAGGTTCGGATTTTGGATGGTTATTTTTCGCCTGCCCGCTGTTTTTTGTAGAGCGCGTATCGGGTAAAGAGGCTGTCCGTCGTCTGCCGCATGTATTCGACGCTTCCGCGCGGATCGTTGCGCGGCGTGACTTCGTACATGAAAGGCCCGTCGTAGCCCGACCGCATGAGTATGTCGATTACCTTCGGCCACTCGACGATGCCGCGTCCGGGCATCCAGTGGCGTTCGTCCACTCCGTCGTAGTCCGAGACGTGGATGTTGGCGATGTAGGGGGCGAAACGTTCCGCGAAGGCGTGGCTCTCTTCGCCGAGCAGATGGTTGGTGTCGTAGCAGATTTTGATGTCGGGGACGTTGGCCACGAGCCATTCGAAATCGGAGCTGCTGTTGCCCAGACACCCGCGCGGAAGATCCTCGACGGCCACCGCCGCGTTGTAGCGCTCCTTCACCAGCGGAATGAATCGCAACAGCATTTCGCGGAGGTTTTCGAGTCGCCGTGGACGCTCCTCGTCGGAGATCCGGGCTTCGCTGCTGGGGTGCACCACCACTACACGGAACTTGCCGAGGCGCGTCGCGCGGTCGAGAATCTCGATCCAGTTTTTGAACGTCGCTTCACGCCATTCGGGACGGTCGTCCGAGAGGTCGTTCGAGCCTTGCGCGTGAAAGGGAGGTGTGTACCGACCACAGTTTCAGTCCGGAGCCTTTCATTGCGTTGTTGAACCGCTCGATCCAGGCGTCGTATTGCTCCTCGGTGCCGCCGGTCAGATTTCCCGTCCAGGCTTCGATCCAGCGGATGCCGTATTTGTCGTGCGCCTCCTTGTAGGCTTCGGGCGTCATCGAGCGGATGGCACCGTAGACTGCGCCGACTTCGTTCAGCCGCTTCTGGCCGGATGCGAGGAGGGGCAGGAACAGGAGCAGGGGGAGGAATTTGAGTGCGTTTTCATGGATGCCGGTTATTTTGCGGGTTGTACGAAATCGTGTTTTGCAGGGTAGCTGTATGGGTTGTCGAGGAACCAGCGCGCCTTGTAGATCTGCATGCCGTTCTGCTCGAAGACCGTGCGCCCTTCCGTGTCGATGACCTTCGTGTTCCACCATTCGTCCGCTTTGGGAATCAGCAGGACGGTGGGGAAACCCTCCGGCCCCGAACTGACCGATTTGATGTCCGACTGCGAAAAAGCCGACCGTCTCCATCGACAGATCGGAGCCCGAGACTTTCATCGCGTAATCGTTGTTCGTGAGCCACAGGGCGTTTTCTCCGTAGACGGGGAAGAGGTCGTGGGCCCAGTTGCCTTCGGGAATCGAGGTTTCTGACTCCTTCGTGATACGGGGATCGTTGCCGTCGCCGTTGTAGGTGAACACGCACAGCTTGTTGTCCGAGGTGGCCAGCAGGCGGCCCCGCGAACGGTCCCAGACGGCGCTGTGGCAAAAGGTCAGCGGCAGTTTCTGGACGACTTGTCCCGTACGGGCCACCGTGTCGACGCGGAAGGTGCTGAGGAACCCGTCGTTGTCGGTCGACGCCACGACGAGGTTCCCGTCGGGGAAGACCTCGGCCGAGTGGGGATTGTTGCCCGCCGAAGCGTAGAACATCACCTTTTTGTCGGCGATGCGGATGATCGCTACGCCGCCGCCCGAAGCCGTGGCCAGTATGTAACGGCGGTTGTAGATGGCTTTGACCTCGCTCGGGAGCCGCATGAGCGACGTAGCGTCGGGCATGTCTGCGGCGCTTGCGGCCCGCCACTCCCAAAGGGTCTCTCGGGTATCGGCGTCGACGATGAGAATGCGTCCCTGTGCCTGTTCGGTCAGCAGCAGCGGGTGCTCGCATTCGTAGATTTTGTCGGTGTCGTCGGGGGTAGGTTCGGGTTCCTCCTCGACCGGAGGCATGGGAACCTCCGTGATCTCGATGTCTTCCTGGCAGGCGGTCAGGGAGAAGAGGCAGCCTGCGCATAAAAGGGCTATTATACGGCGTTTCATAATCATTCGGGGTTATTGGTTTGCATTCGGTTGGTGAGCACGAGCGTCGTGACGGTGCTGCGCCGCCCCGAAGGGGCGATGGTCACGCAGCGCAGCGTCCGCTGCTCGCCGCGAGGAACCGCGATGTCGAACTTCTCGGGCATCTCACGGTCGAAATCCTGCGGTACGGCGCCGTTGAGCGTGTAGCGGACTTTGCAGCCGGGAAACGGAGGCCGGATGACGAAGGAGAAACTTTCGCCTTCTGAGGTTCCGTCCTCGATGCCCAGAGGGGCGGGCAGGCGGTAAGGCTCTCCTGAGGCGTCGATCCGTGCGAGGTGGGCCGGAAGGCGCACCTCGGAGAATTCCCGCCACGACTTGCGCTCGACGGGCGACCATGCGATTTCGGCCAGCGCGTAGATGCGCGGCAGGAGCTGGAAGCTCGCGCGCCCTTCGGTTCGGATGAATTCGGTCCACAGGTTGGCCTGTACGCCCAGCAGGTAGCGCCGGTCTTCGGGTGCGATCCCTTCGTCCGGATCGTAGCCGTAGATTTTTTCCAGCGGCAGGAGGCTGCTGCTCAGACTGACGGGTTCGTCGTACGAATCGGTGGCTTTCTTGTCGAAATAGAGGTAGGTACTCGGTGTCATGATCACTTCGTGCCGGCGGCGTGCGGCGGCGATTCCGCCCCTGGTGCCGCGCCAACTCATCACCACGGCGCCGGGAGCCAGCTCTCCGTCGAGAATCTCGTCCCAGCCGATCAGCCGGCGGCCCTTGGCTTCGAGGTGACGGCCGATGCGGAGGGTCAGGTAGGTTTGCAGTCCGGCTTCGTCCTCGATCCCTTCGTCCTCCATGCGGGCCCGGCAGTCGGGGCACTCCTTCCAACGTACGCGGGGACACTCGTCGCCGCCGATGTGGATGAGCTTCGACGGGAAGAGTTCCAGCACTTCGTCCAGCACGCCTTCGAGAAATTCGAAGGTCTGCTCTTTGCCCGGGCAGAAAACATCGTCGAGGACGCCCCAGCGTCCGCTCGTCTCGAAACTTTTCGGGCCGTGGCCGCACGCTAGTTCGGGATAGGCGGCCAGGGCGGCCGTCGCGTGACCGGGCATTTCGATCTCGGGAATGACAGCGATGTGCCGTTCGGCGGCATAGGCTACCACTTCGCGGATCTCGTCCTGCGTGTAGTACCCGCCGTAGCGGCCTTGTTCGTAGGTGATCGGGTCTTCGTGGAATCCGCCGATCTGGGTTCGGGTTCGATAGCCGCCGATCTCGGTCAGGCGCGGGTAGCGTTTGATCTCGATACGCCAGCCCTGGTCGTCGGTCAGATGCCAGTGGAAGGTGTTGAGTTTGCACGAAGCCATCCAATCGAGGTAATGCTTGATGAACCTTACCGGAAAGAAGTGGCGGCAGACGTCGAGATGCAGGCCGCGGTAGCGGTAGCGCGGATGGTCCTCGATCGAGACGCAGGGAAGGTTGCCCCGTTCGTCGGCCAGTTGGAGGAGGGTTTGCAGGCCGTAGAAGAGACCGGCGTCGTCGCCGGCCGAGAGCTGCGCGCGGCGTGCGGAAATGTCGATTCGGTAGCCTTCGGCCGGGATTCCGGCTGCGGTGTCGCGTCGCAAAACGATGGCATTCACTCCGTTCCATGTCGACGCGGGATGGCATGGCTTGACCAGTCGTCCGGTCAGCGCAGCCAGATTTTCGGGCCGGATGTCGAAACCTTCCCATTCGACGCGGCATCCGGCCGTGACGAAGACGCCCGTACGGAGTTCGGCCTTGACGGGCTGGGGAATGATTTGCAGTTGTCGGGTCGAGGCCGAAACTCCTGACACGATGCAGAGTGCGATTAGCGTGAGTATTCGTTTCATTGTCAATAATTGGGGTTATTGGGCAGCAGGTTGCGGTTCAAGTCGATTTCGCCCTGCGGAACCGGCCACCAATAGTCGCGCGAGGGCTCGAAACTGCGTACCAGAATGACATCGTTGTTGAACTTGCGGATCGGGCCGTTGTTGACGTTTTCGGCCTCGCGCCAGCGGCGCAGGTCGTTGTAATAGTAGCCTTCGCCGACGAACTCCGCGCGGCGTTCGTAGCGGATGACGGCGCGCAGTTTCTCCTGATCCTTGCCGGGGAATTCGAGCGCCGACTCGGCTGTGAATCCTGCCCGGGTGCGGATCGGGCGCACCGTTTCGTTCCATACCGTCTCGTCCAGCTCGTTCAATTCGTTTTTGGCTTCGGCGTACATCAGCAGGATGTCGGCGTAGCGCAGGATCATGTAGTCGATAGGCGATTCGGTGTCGCCGATGCTTTTCTCGGCGGCCGTAGGCGTGTGTTCGTCGTAGACCGTGTACTTTTTGATCGTGCATCCGGTTTGCTGGAACTGCGTCGCCGTGACCGTCGAGCCCATGAACTTGCAGCCCGGGTAGACGATCGTGGCGCCGAAGCGCGGGTCGATTTTCGAGGGATCGAGCCGCTGTTCGCCGGGAGTGCGGGCATTGCCGTCGCGGTCGCAGTAGAAGTCGATGAGGTCGCGCAGCGGCGCCATCGTCCCGTATTGGCGGGCAATCAGTTCGAACGAGAGCCCCAGCTTGTTCTGGTTCATGCACTGTACGCTGAAAATACATTCGGAACTGTTCTCTCCGCTTTCGAGGAAGAGATTGCGGTAGGCCGAACCGATCTGGCCCGGGGCGGTGAAGAGTTCGTAATCCGAATCGCAGTCCATCACGGCGCGGGCCGCGTCGGCGGCGTCACGCCACTTCTGGTCGTCGTGGCCGGGGTTGAGCAGCGGGCTGGCCTCGAAGAGCAGGATGCGGGCTTTGAGGGCCAGTGCCGCGCCTGACGTCGGGCGTCCCGGTTCGGCCTTCGGAGGCAGGACCTTCGAAAGCTGTTCCAGTTCGCCGAGCATGAAGGAGACCACCTCTGTGCGCGGGGTGCGCGGCAGGGATTTGTGCTCCATGGCGGGGGTCGTGGTAATCAGTGGACAGTCGCCGTAGTAGGTCGTCAGCATGTAGTAGAACAGTACGCGGAGGAAGCGCGCCTGATTTTTGTACTCCTCGATGACGCTCTTGTCCAGCTCGCGGTTGAGGTCGATGTTGTCCAGCAGCGTATTACAGCGTCCGATGCCTTTGTAGGCGTGGCTCCAGCGGTTGGCGATGATGCCTCCCGAAGTGGCCGTCTGCGCACCGTTGGCGATAGTCGTCCAGGAGTCGTCGTTGCTGAAATTATAGCCGTTGGGCGTGGCGTCGTCTTCCCAGTAGACGGCGGCGCGGCCGTAGATGCCGTTTTCGAGCAGGGCGTTGTAGCACCCCGTCAGGCCGCCCTCCGCGGCTTTGGCGCTGTACCAGAAGGTTTGCTGGTCGTAGCGGTCCTGCGGTTCGATGTCCAGGTCGCAGCCGGTGCAGAAGGCTCCGAGCAGAACCGGTATGATGATTTGAATGCGTTTCATGGTTGATCGGTTTTTGTAAGATCGGTTATAGGGTGAGGTTGATGCCGAAGCTGATGGTTTTCAGGATCGGGTAGGAGAACAAGTTGACCTGCGAGATCGAAATTTCGGGGTCCCAGATCTTGAAGTCCGAGAAGGTGACGAGGTTCTGGCCGCTGACGTAGACCTGCAAGCCCTTGATACCGATGCGTCCGACGAGCTGTTTGGGGAAAAGTGTAGCTCAGTTGGATGTTTTTCAGACGCAGGTAGGAGGCGTCCTGAAGCCAGAGCGTCGAATTCTGGAAGTTCTCGCCCGCTTCGGGGTAGGTCGTCAGCAGCGGATATTCGGTATTGCGGTTGGTGGCGCTCCACGAATCCCTCACCCATTGTTTGGTCAGACCTGCGCCGTTGTAGAGGCCGAAGGCCATGTTGCTCGACGGGTAGACCGACACGTCGCCGACGCCCTGGAACTGCGCTTCGACGGCGAAGCCCTTCCATCCGAAGTTGAGGTTGAAGCCGTAGGCGAACCGAGGTATCGTGTTGCCGGCGATGACGCGGTCGTTGCCGTCGATGGTGTTGTCGTTGTTCTGGTTGACGTATTTCACGTAGCCGGGGCGCAGGTTGGCGCGGTTGCCGTAGACGGCCTGCGCGTTGTCGATCTCCGACTGGTTCTGGAAGACGCCGTCGGTTTCGAGCAGGTACCACGAATTGATCGGATACCCCTCCTTGCAGATCAGCCGGCCGTTGATTTCGGTCTCGCCGTTGAGATCCACGATTTCGTTGCGCGTGTAGGAGAAGTTGCCCGAGATGCCTGCCGAGAAGTCGCCCCACGAGTCGCGCAGCGTGAGCGAGAGCTCGATGCCTTTGTTGTCCACCACGCCTACGTTGCTCTTCGGGCCGCTCAGATCGCCGACCTGCGAGGGCAGGTTGACCGTGCGCAGGATGCCTTCGGTGCGTTTGAGGAACCAGTCGGCCGAGAATAGAACGCGGTTGCCGAAGGCCGAAAAGTCGATTCCGGCATCGTAGGAGGTCGTTTCCTCCCAGGTGATCGTGTTGTCGGCCAGAGCGGAGATGGCTGCGCCGCCGTATTTCGTGCCGTCGAAGCTGTAATCGTAGCCCGACGTGTTGACCGAACTCAGGTAACTGTATAGCGAGACGGCCTGGTTGCCCATCTTACCCCACGAGAAACGTGGTTTGAGCTGGTCGATGAACTCCGCGTTCTTCATGAAGTTCTCCTGGTCGATGCGCCATGCCAGCGAGACCGAGGGGAAGAAGGCCCAACGGTGGTCGGGGGCCAGACGCGACGAACCGTCGTAGCGGAAGACGGCGCTCACGAGGTAACGCTGCTTGTAGTCGTAGGAGAGACGTCCGAAAACCGAGACCAGCTTTTCGCGCGAGGAGGCGCCGGTGGCCTGAGCGTTGACCTGTCCCGAAGCGGAGTTGAGATCGGTGTGGTAGTTGTCGTAGAATCCCTCCTTGTAGGCTTGGAAATTGTCGTTGTAGAACTCCTGATAGTCCTGGCCCACCATGACGCCGATGTGGTGTTCGTCGCGGAGGTTCCCTTCCCAGCCCAGCGTCTGGGTGAAGAAACTGCCCGTCGCCCAGGCATCCCAGTCCTTGACGCGCGGCACCGCCGAGTTGTAGTTGCGGACCTCTTCGGTCTTGGGATTCATGGTGTACATGGCCGGAACGTGGTCTTTGCTGCGGGTGTCGCGTTTGCGGAAGCTGAAATTGGCGTCGTAGGTGATGCCGTAAGGGAGCGTCAGCTTCACGAACGCCTTGGCCAGCAGCTGTTGTACGCGGCGGTCGATCGAACCCTGCTCGATGATCATGCGGGGATTCTCGTAATTGCCGCGGCCCGGGGTAGCGATCCAACTCGACCCGTAGATGCCGTTTTTATGGTAGTCGGACATGATCGGAATGGCACGCATCATGGCGTCCATCACCTTGTTCGTGCCGTATCCCGGCTCCGTGTAGTGACGCATGTTTCCGTAGAGCGATCCGCCGACCTTGATGTATTTGTTGAGCTGGATGCCGAGTTTCAGATCCATCGAAATCCGGTCGGCCCAGTCGTTGGCGATGAATACGCCGTCCTGCTTCATGTAGCCTACGGCCATGCTGTAATCGAGCCGTTCGGTTCCGCCCGAGATGCGCAGATCGTGTTGGTGGACGAAGGCCGGTTTGAGGCAAATGTCGAACCAGTTGGTCGCAGGGTAGACGTCGGGATTGGTTTTCATGCCCTCCTGATACTCCTTGATGACGGCTTCGGAATAGGAGACTCCCGAGGGCGCTTTGCCCGAATTGATTTCTGCCTGATTGCGCAAACGCATGTAGAGGATCGGATCGTCGATCGGGTCGGGGAGGTAGGTGGCGTATTGTACGCCGAAATTGGCCCGATAGTTGATTACCGGAGCGCCTTTGACGCCCTTTTTCGTGGTGATGAGAATCACGCCGTTCGAGGCTTTCGAACCGTAGATGGCCGCCGAAGCGTCTTTCAGCACGGAGATCGATTCGATGTCGGCCGGATTGATTTCGTTGATGTCGTATTCCACGCCGTCGAGCAGCACGAGCGGATTGGCGCTGCTGAGCGTATTGACGCCGCGGATGCGGATCGTGCCTCCGTCGGCTCCGGGTTTGGCGTTGTTCTGGTTGATCCACACGCCCGGGGTGTTGTACATCGCCTGCGCGGTGTTGGTGATGGGTTGGTTGGCCTTTTCCCGCATATCGATCGTGGCGACTGAGCCGGTGAGATTCACGCGCTTGACCGTGCCGTAGCCTACGACCACGACGTCCTCGAGAACGGTGGCCTCTTCCAGACGGACCTCTTCGGCATTCGATGCCGGAAGTACTTTTGGTTTTGAACCCGATATAGTTGAAGGTCAGCTCCTCCGTCAGGGCGGAAACCGTCAGTTCGAAGCGCCCGTCGGAACCTGTCACCGTGCCTTGGAGCGTGCGCATGTTGACGACGGTGGCACCTACGATCGGGCCCCCTTTCGAATCGATGACCCGTCCTTGGATTTTCAGCGGTTCGTCGGATTTCGGTGCATCCTCTTTTTTCGAAATAAGCACCTGTTTGTCGACGATCCGGTAGGCGTAGGGCGTACCGGCGAACACACGGTTGAGCACTTCCGGGATCGGAGCGTCGCGTTTCGATACGGTGATGCGCAGCGTGGGGTCGATCAGATTGTTGTTGTAGAAAAAGGAGAGTTCGCTTTGCGCTTCGATGGCTTTGAGCACGTCGAGGATCGGAGCGTCCGTCATTTCGACGGTCAACCTCTTCCTCTCCTGTGCATGAAGCGTTGCGGGGATGCCGTTTGCTGCAAGGAGCGACATGCAGCAAAACAGGATCCAGAGGCTTTTTCCGGATGTTGTAAAGGTTTTTCATAAGGTTTTTAGAATTAGGTTTGGGTCGGTGCGGTGCGGAGTCCGGCCGCCGTGCGGCCGGAATGTTCGGCGGGGCCGTTATCCGTATCTTCGGTTCTTCTTCATGAGGCGGGTCGTTTCGGGTTCTTTTTTATTTTTCGTAGATGCGCACGTACATACCGTCGCGTCGGTAGAAGAGCGGTGTCTGGTCGGTCGAGGATTGGAGAAGCTGCAAGGTGCGGTCGAGTGTCTCGTCGCTCAGCGAGAACGTGTAGTGGTAGCGTGTCGCGATCTCTTCGGGACAGTCGATATGGCAGTTGTACCATCTTTCGAGGCGCGGCAGGATGACCGACAGAGGTTGGTTCTCGAAACTCAATGACATGCGCTCGTGCCAAAGCGTGTAGCGTTGGGCGTCTACCCGGCTGACGATCACTTTGCGTGTGTCGGCGGAGTAGGTGAATTTCTGGTCGGGCGAGAGCGTGAAGGTCTGTTTCGTTATTCCGGGAGGGATACACGTACGCTGCCGTTGCGCAAGATGGCCTCCACGTGCCGGCCCCCGAGATCGGAAAAGACTTCGAAAGCCGTTCCCAGAGCCGTGACGTCGATGCCATTGCTGCTCACGACGAACGGTCGGGAGGGATCTTCCGCCACCTCGAAGAACCCCTGGCCGTTGAGCTCCACCCGTCGTTCCCTGCCCGAAAAATCCGCGGCGTACCGGCACGAGGAGTTGGCTCCGAGCCAGAGGGTCGAACCGTCGGGCAGCGCTACCTGTTCGGTGCTTTGGTTCCCGCTGTACTGGGTGTGGATGATTTTCGGGGCGGGACGCCACAGCAGGTTGACGAGGGTGAGTCCTGCACCTATGGCTAGCATGATTGAAGCGGCGGCGCCGTAGCTCCGGCTAAGCCATGCGGTGCGTACCCCTCCCCCTCCGCCGGATTTTTTCATGCGGCATCGTGCGGGTGACGATGCGTTCCCAGATACGGCTTTCGCGCAGGAGGTCGTCTTCGGCCGGTTTTGCGCAACGATCCCATTCGCGCTGCATGTATTGCGTGACGTCGTGCCGCTGCCAGAGTTCCGGCATCTCTTTCTGCGGGAGTTTGCCGGCGAGCAGTTTGCGGACGAGCGTTTTTATATCTGTCATTTCGTGTTTTTGCGGTATCCGTAATAAATACCCGGCACGGCACCAGATACCCTTAGTGCGTGCGGTAATTTTTGTGATTTTCGGAAAAAAACGCTCCGGTTCCGGTCGGAATGTCGTTTAGCAGACCGGTCCGTCGTTGAAAAGCGCGAGCCAGAGCAGCAGCGCGAGGTTGTCGCGCAGGAAACGCAGCGCTTCGTGCATGTGCGCTTCGACGGTTTTTTGCGAAAGGTTCAGTTCTTCTGCGATCTCCCGGTAGCTCTTGTGCTCGCGGCGGCTCATGTTGAAGACTTGCCGCTGACGGGTGGGCATCAGGTCGATCAGTCGGTCAATGTATTCCGCAAGGTCGCGGGCGCTCACTTCGGATTCGATGTCGTCGGACGATTCGAGGGCTGCGAGGACGGATACCTTGAAACTCAACGGGTCGATCTGTTTATGAAAGCGGTTGAAGATCAGATTGCGCGTGATGATGAAAAGCAGTCCCGAAAAATTGCCGTCGGGGTGGATGCGTTCGTGAATCTGCCACAAACGGATGAACACCTCCTGCACGACGTCCTCCGCATCCTCGTCGTTTTTCAGGTAGAGGCGGCTGAAGCGGAAAACCTGATTCCAGTGGGTGCGATAGAGACTGGCGAATGCGTTGGCATCGCCTTGCCGGAAGCGGTCGAGCATCTGTTCTGTCGGATTCTGAAAGGGTCGCTTTTCCATCGGATGACATGCGGGAGATACGGCGCTTTTCCGGACGGTTAGGGCCGGATCGGTCGATGTTCCCCTGAATGAAATAAGTATTTTAGGCAAAAATATCAAATTATTTGTAATTTACAGGCGATGACGAGTTTTTTAATGAGCTTGTGATTTGTCATTCGCCGCGTGCTTTTTTCGGCCCGAAAGGTCGATGAGCTTCGCCCGAGCGCCGAAAGATGTGCATTGTGGAATTTCCGACGCTTTTCCGATATTGACGTGTATCTGGAGAAGAAAGATGAGGTCGCTTCTGTGCGGAGGAGTCTTGCCTTGGGATTTTGATCGGAAGTCTTGGTGCGTACGGATGTATACGGTTTATATGAAAGGTTTGGCGGACTACGCCAAAAGAGGCGTATGGAGATGTCCCGATTAAAAAGCCGGTACGCTCATTTTCGAAATAGCGCGCCGGCAGAATCGTATCGTTTTTATCCGAGCCGTATTTCGGAGATGCCTGCGGTTTTTCCGGTTAGACGGCGATGCGGATGTGCCCCCCTCCTGAACTCGCGCAGCCCAGCGACCATACCGCCGTACCCGGCTCGCTGACGTTCTCGCTCGGAAAGCTCGCACCTCAGAACGCGGCCGCCCAACGGCCCGGTTCTAACCAACCAAGTTTCATTCGCGAGCTTGAATAGATGTCATGCGTAATCGCATCGATTAGCTCCGAAGATATGGGTCACCTTATGAAAAACATTATACCATCCGATATTTGGATAGTCATCTTTCCTATGACTTTGATAAGTTTTCGCGGTATTGATGAATTTTGTCTGCTTGCTGATATACTATTGTGTTGTTATTGTTTATCAATAGCTTACGACTTAAAAGATAGAATTTTCAAAAATTTACTCGTTTTTTGTAATTTGTTGGATCTTCAGTCAGAGAGTGAGGGTAAGGTCGGCCAGCAGGACAGCCGTCTCTGGCTTCTCTTTCGGGGCATCCTTGGGTTTCCAGGCCACAATGAAGCTGACAGTTGTGGATTTGACCCGATAACCTTTTGCAAACCAATCGGTGAGTGTTTTCTGCATCCGGGCCGAGAGTTTGGCTACGGGGAGGCCTGTTTTCTCGGTATAGAGCGTGAAGTCGCGGTATTGCAGCCGATCGCCGCTCTGCAGTGCCAGCACTTCGCGTTTGATTCCCTTGAAAAACTCCAGATAGACATCCCGATGGGAGAGTTGCAGGACGATCTCTTCGGGCAGGGTATAGCTCCGATCGTCGCAGTCGTGGCGGTCGGCCGTCAGACGGTCAAAGCAGTGTCCGTTGGTATGAATGAACAAACGGTTCTTGGCACGGGTGATTCCCACGTAGTAGCGGCGTTTCAGCTCCGCATTCTTGGTGTAGTTGTCAGTCAGGAGCATGTAGACGTCGTCGAACTCGCGCCCTTTGGCTTGTGGATGGTCGATACCACCACCTCGGAGCCCGAGACATCGCAGAAATCCTCCATCGACGATTCGAAGACGAACTCCTTGAAATCGCTGATGTATTTCGTCTGGTTGAGTTGCTCGAACTGTTCGAAGCAGCGCTTCACAAGATCCAGATTCTGACTCCGCGCGTAGGTATTGCTCGTGGCGCATGCTTTGCCTCCTCCCAGAGCTCGCCCGGAATCACGGGTGTCGTCACTCGCTTGTCTACGTATCGGAGGAAGTATCGCATCTCGGAGAGGTTCCAGAAGCGGAAGCCGTCCATCGACTGGATCAGTTTGCACGGAACACCCTCCTTGCGCAGAAGTCCGGTCAGGATGACCGCCTCCTCATTCGTCTGGGTAAGGACGCACGAGGTGCCCGCATGACGGTTACGGAGCAACTCGTCGACCAGCGGGCGGTACATGATTGCCGAGGTGTGGCAGGTGACGCCAACCCACCCTTCTTCGTGGCGCATCGAGTGGATCTGCGTGTGCTTCATCCGTCCGGGGATCGATTGGACGAAACTCGTTGGCAAAGGTGACCGGATGGCGGGCGCTGCGGAAATTGTCGGTCATCTCGATGAAGCGCGCCTCGGGGCGCTGAGCCAACTGGAACATGTAGCCGGAGTTAGAACCCCGGAATTCGTAGATGTTCTGGTCGTCGTCACCCACGGCGATGACGCGCATCTCCTCGTTGCGGGTCATCAGCGCTGTTACGAGGGCATACGCGTCGGCGGCCATGTCCTGTGCTTCGTCGATGACGAGCACGGTCTTGCCGATCTTGTTGGGTTCGACCTCCTCCCTGTTCGATCATCCGGGCAGCCCGCGAGACAATGTCCTGGGCATCTTCGAGATTGCCGATACGCCCCAGCAGATCGAAGCAATAGGAGTGGAAGGTCTTGATCTCGACAAAGTGGGCCGCATTGCCGATCAGCACCATCAGCCGCTGTTTGAACTCCGTAGCCGCCGCACGCGAGAAAGTGAGCATCAGCAGCTGTTCGTGCTTGACATCTTCGAGCAGGAGCAGCGATGTCAGTTTGTGGACCAGCACTCGGGTCTTGCCGCTACCGGGTCCAGCCGCAACCACGATGCAGTGGGACTCCTTGTCGGAGATGATCTCCATCTGTCGAGGGGAGAGCGCCCCGAAGAGCTGCTCGTATTTCTTGGGCGTCAGGTTGCGCTGGATCTCGTTGATGCGCTCGCCGCGGAAGTATTTCGCAATGAAGCGCCGGTAGTCCATCTGGAAGTAGTCCTGTACGAACTGCAGCGCCGCGTTGTAGTTCTTGACCATCAGATTGGCATACTCGCCCACGATGTGGACCTGCTGGATCTTCTGCTTGTAGAAGGCGTTGAGCAACCGGTAGTCGTCGACCTTGTAGCGCGACTTGTTGTCCTTGATCCTGCGGATGTCCATCGCGTTGTAGAGGATCAGAAAGCCTCCTTCGAGCTTCAGCGCTCCGATCTTCGAGAGGTAGAGAAGGGCCTCTTCAACCTCGCCCAGCTGAAGGTCGTTCCGCCCGAAGAGCATCGTCCGGTTATCGGCCTTGAATTGATTCAGCAACTCGACGATCGAGAACTGCACGGCCTTGTCCGCGACGGTGTGTTCCTGCCCGGTGGCGTTGGGTTGCGCGAGCGTACGCGACAACTCGGCGGCTTGGCGGTAGAGCCAACCGATGGCGAAGCGGCAGATCTCGGCCCGTTTGTCGAACCGGGCCTCCGTCGACTGCAGGTCGGTCTGTCGCCGAAGCTGCAGGTTGTGGTCCGCATCTTCCTGTTTGCGGAGGTATCCCTTGACCGTAAGGAAATAGAGCAGGGTGCGGATATCCTTCTCTTTCGAGGTGCCGATTCCCTCCTGGATGGCATCCTCGTTCAGCTGCTTGCAAGAGATGCTGAGCCCCTCCTCCGGGATGCGGTGGAGCAGGTAGCGTTCGAGCTGGATGAAGCGTTCGAGCAGCTGCTGCGACTTGCGCTCCGAATCCCCTGTTCCGAGCAGGTAGGCCGACAGATCCTTGCTGTCGGCCAGGATCCCCTCTTGGCGCATGCGCTCCACGGCGGAGATCACCTCGCGCTTGCTCATCCCCAGAATGTCGGCTAGGTAGTCGATTCGCGATTCGGCCTCCGAGTCCTGCGCCTTAGCGATATACTTTTTCGAGATGAGAGACTTGATGATGCGGACAGCCTGTTCGGTCTCCTTGCTGTCGAACAGCGGTGAGGCTGTCAGCCGTCGCCGGGCTTCGTCGAGATTCCGCGCGGTGATGCCCGTGGCGTAGACGTGCGGAACGTTGTTACCCCGTTCGAGGTAGCCGGCCTGTTCAAGTGCTGCAAGTGCGGTTCGTACCCGGGTCTCGATGTCGGAGCCCGAACCGTCCCAACCGGCTTGACGCGCGATCTCCAGTGCCGACGAGTTGACCCGCATGCGCTGGCGCGTGAGCTCCTTCACAGCCTTCCATACCTGCTGAATCTCGCCGATACTCAGCTTCGTCTGGTTCAGCAGGATGAAGTGCTTGTCCAGGTCGCTGTCGCCGTAGAGGACGTAGCAGCGGGCATGCAGATGGGGGTTGCGGCCGGCGCGTCCCGCCTCCTGTACGTAGTTCTCCAGCGAATCGGAGATATCGTAATGGACCACCAGCCCCACGTCGCTCTTGTCCACACCCATGCCGAAGGCTGACGTGGCGACGATGATGCGTACTGGTCGTTCATGAAGGCCTCCTGGTTGGTAATCTTCTCGTCGGAATCCATCTTGCCGTTGAAGGGAAGGGCCCGGAAGCCGTCGTGCGTGAGACGTGAAGCCAATTCCCGGGTTCGGCGGGTTCGCGAGACATAGACGATGGTTGGGCATTGTGAATCGGCAATGAGCTCGCGCAGTCGCTGGTATTTCTCTTCGTCGTTGTCGACGTGCAGTACCGAGTAGCTCAGATTTGTACGTGGCCTTCGAGGCGAAGAGCTCCAGATTCAGATCCAGCGTCTGTTCGAAGTAGTCGCGGATGTCCTGGATCACCTTCTGTTTGGCCGTGGCCGTGAAGCAGGAGACCGGGATCGGGAGCTTGCTTCCCTTTTTCTGCTGGTATTTGCGGATGAAGTGGCCGATGTAGAGGTAATCGACCCGGAAATCCTGGCCCCACGACGAGAAGCAGTGAGCCTCGTCGATGACGAAGCGGACGACGTTGCGGGCAAGGAGGATGCGTTCGATCGTAGCCGAGCGGAGCATCTCGGGCGAGATGTAGAGTAGCGCAGCCGTTCCATCCTGCACTTTCTCGATGGCCAGAGCCCGTGTGATAGGGTCCAGCATGCCGTTGATGGTGACGGCCTCGGTGATACCCCGTTCGGCGAGGTTATCCACCTGATCCTTCATCAGCGACTGCAGGGGCGAGATTACTACTGTCAGTCCGTGGACAGATAGTCCCGCCATGAGTGCCGGCAGCTGGAAGGTGAGTGATTTCCCACCACCGGTCGGGAAGATTGCCAGCAGAGAGCGACCCTCGACGGCCGCCTGTGCTGCCCGCTCCTGGAGAGGCTCACCTTCGTAGGTACGGAAGGCATCGTAACCGAACAGCGACTTGAGGCTACGGTGAACGTCAAGCTGGGAGTTGCAGTAGGCACAGTCTGCTAGGCAGGGGGTGTACCGCAGCTTCTTGATGACGAACTCCACACTCGGGTAGTTGTGCAATACCCATCCCGGCGTGATGGAGCGATGATCGGTCGTGTCGATTAGCGCCAATGCGTAGGCCAGTTCGCAGGGGTAGTGTTCGATCAACGGTTCGAGTTCGACATTCTGGCAGATGCGGCCTCGGTAGACGGTGGCGATTTGTTCGCTGAGGTCGCAATCCTTCGGGCCAGCTCCCATCAGATCGAGGAATCCGTCGAACTCCGGCTGCTCCCTCAGCAGCGCGGTGAAGAGCCTCCGTTTCTGTTCGGGCCATGCATCCCAACGGGCCATCTCGTCCAGAAGCAGATCACGTGCCTTTTCGCAGTCGTTGACCGGATTGTTCATTTGGTCGCTGACCAATTTATCATCCTTTACAAGCCGATGATATGGACGTTCGGGAAAGGAGGTTGTCGACCAGCCGCCAGGGAATCGGTTGATCCTCGAAGAGGTATTTGGCATCGTGGTGGATGATGTTGTGACCACAGAGAGAGGAAAGCGCTCTTCTTTCGACTTTATGGAAGCCCCGTCCAGTGAATACGGAGATAAAGTAAAGTTCTTTTTTCTTTGGTGAGAAAAATAGGTCTTAAACATTGACGTTAAAATAAAAATATTCGCTATCTTTACAATGAATATTATCTTATTTGTTTGCTTGGTATAAATGAATCTATGAATAATATATTGGCATTTGATGTCTTAAGTCCAAGCGAAGTAGCTTTGCAGATTGCAGCGAGTTAAAACTCGTAGACTGGAATTGAACCTAACTCAGGAAGGTATGGCTGCAAGAGCCGGTCTTAAGTTCGCTACTTACCGCCGTTTCGAACAGACAGGAGAAATCTCTTTGAAGGGGTTGCTGCAGATTGGATTTGCTTTGAATGTGTTATCTGAGTTTGATGTTCTCTTTGCACAAAAGCAATATCAATCGTTGGATGATGTATTGAATGAACAGAGTGTTACCCGCAAACGAGGGAAGAAAAAATGAATAGTATCAAGCAGATAGAAGTAATATATAACAATCGGCTGGTCGGTCGTCTTGCTCTGACGCGAGAGGGGTTGTGTGCCTTCGAATATTCGGCAGAGTGGCTTAGCTCTGGTTTCTCTATTTCTCCATTTGAGTTGCCTTTGCGAAGCGGTGTCTTTATTGCTAAACCCCGTCCGTTTGAGGGGGGATTCGGTGTTTTCGATGATTGCCTGCCCGATGGATGGGGACTTCTTATTCTGGACCGATACCTGCAACAAAAGGGAATCAATCCTCGCACACTCACTCTACTGGATCGTCTTGCCTTGGTGGGATCGACAGGACGCGGAGCATTGGAGTTTCGTCCTGATAATAGCGTAGTGACGCGGCAGGATTTTGCTGATTTCGAGAAGCTTGCTTTGGAGGCCGAGAAGATACTGGCCAGCGACGATTATATGGGCGAAGGGATCGAGGAGTTTCAGGATCGAGGTGGTTCTCCGGGAGGCGCGAGGCCTAAAATCTTCGTTCGTTATAACGACAAAGAATGGCTGGTAAAGTTTCGAGCCAAGAGGGATTCGCAGAGTATCGGTGTGGATGAATACCGCTATTCGCTGCTAGCCAAAGAGTGCGGAATCGAAATGCCGGAGACTCGACTTTTGAAGGCAAGTACTTTGGTGTGGAGCGTTTCGACCGAACACTGGGTGGCAAACTGCATGTCGTTAGCGTGGCCGGTCTTATTGGTGCCGATTATCGGTTACCCAGTATCGACTACAAGCATATTTTTCAGGTGTGCGCCATGCTGACGCATAGTGTAGCCGAGTTGTGGAAAGTTTATCGACTGATGATATTCAATTTTCTCATTGATAACAAGGACGACCACGCTAAGAACTTTGCCTTTATTCATCGGGATGGCGATTGGTATTTTGCTCCGGCCTATGACCTGTTACCCAGCGATGGCATTAATGGTTTTCGCACGACTTCAATCAATGACAGTATCGAACCGACGAAAGAAGATCTTTTGGCTGTAGTGGTAAAGGCTGGGTTGAATGAGAAGGAGGCGGATGCGATGTTTGATGGGGTGCAAGAAAGAATTAATGATTAGAGGTGACTACAAGATCTGAGCTATTAAACGAATCGTGAGTGTTATGGAATTACAGCCAAATAGGAATATCTCAGAATCCGTATTGCATGATCGGCGTTCGATAAATCTTCTGAAGAGTATCCTTCCTGATAATTGTGTAGACTGTTCTCAACTTCAAGAGGGAGGTACCTTACCAAATATTGATGGCTATCTTGAGATTCTTGATGAAAATGGAATAGCTCGAGAAAAATAACAGTTCAAGTTAAGCACCTGACATATCCGGAGAAAAATGGGAAAGTGTTTTATGATATTCCCGAGTCGGTTTATGCATATGCGAAAATACATAAAGGAGAACTCGTCTTCTTTATAGCTTGTGATTATGCCTCTAGAAAATTCTATTGGCGGAACATTGATACGGCTGCCATCGAAGAGTTTAAAAATAAATCTGATCGTATCCGAACTAAGGCGAGATATTATTTTAAAGACAACGAAAAATGCGGTGAGAAGAATGTTGACGCGACCATCGATCATTGGCGTCAGTTGTATAAACAGAAGATGGAGTCCATCAAGGATGATAAGTATCTGGCAGACCAGTTTGCTTCACGGCAAAAAATGTGCTTCAATGCCGTTTCTTCCGAGTTGCATGGGGTGAGAGACTCGCATATATCTCGACTCCAGGTTGATGAGATTGTGCAATGGATTAGCAAGGATCCTGTTCAGAACGAAGGGAATATCTGTCTTCTGGTGGGTGATGCAGGAGTCGGAAAATCCGCTGTGTTGAAAGATTTAATAGCCATACTGTCCGAGAAGGGTATCAAGTATTTGTGTGTTAAGTCCGACGCTATTGATGATAATGGCAACCCGGTCTCTTTGAGCGATATGCAGGATACATTGGCGTATTACAGCACGGAAGCAGATAAGGTGATTTTGATTGTTGACCAGATTGATGCGCTGTCTCAATCCCTCACGAATGATAGAACGCATCTGAATATGATGATGGCGGTACTATCTTCATTAAACGATTGGCCGAATGTCAGAGCCGTTGTCTCGTGCCGTAAATATGATCTGGAGTATGATTCTGTCCTGAACAGTTTAAAGGATAGATCTACAATTGTTGAGATTGGAGAGCTAACCGAGAAGGAGGTGACAATAGCTCTCAATAAACTGGAGAATGGTCTTGGTCAGGAAATAGATCGTGTGACGGCCACGATGCTCAGGACCGTTCAAATGCTGGATTCATTTTCTCTCTTGTTTCGGCGGAATAAGTCTAAAATCAACTTCAATAATCAGATTGAATTATACGATGCTCTTTGGGATGCTGTTATTTGTGACTCATCTCTACGGCATGATGTAGAAATGCGGGAGCATTTAATGTATAAGATTGTTGAAACAATACAAATTGCAGGGACTCTGAATCCTCAGTTTATTCCTGATTCCAGTCAGAAACGTGCATATGAGTATTTGGCAAGTAATGGTCTGATTCGGCGTGATGGATCTGCTGTCTCATTCTTTCATCAGTCTTTCTATGAATATACCCTTGCCCGTCATTATTCTGAGACCGGGGTCTGTTCTCGGCTGATCTCAAAAAAAGAGATTCAAGGCCTGGAGATACGATCGACGGTCAAGGCAGTCCTTGATTTCAAACGAGGTCATGATACTGCCAAATTCGTGGATGAAGCCCGCAGTATTCTTGAGGATCCCGATATTCGTCTTCACTTGAAGTTGTTGACATTGTCTGTGCTGGCTTTTGTGAATAATCCGGCCCGTGCAGAGAAGGTTCTTGTTGCTGATGTTTGTCAGAAGGATGGGCGGCTGTTGGTGTATTTCCTCCGCGGAGTAAATTCTCCGGATTGGTTCCAGACTATTCGGAAGATGCCGAACGGTATAATGTCTGAACTCAAGAAAGATGACGAACAATTCTTCCCTATAATATCATGCTTGTCTCGCTATGTCTTTGATAATCCAGAGGCGGTGTATGGAATGATAAATCAAATACAAGATCGAGAGTCGAGATTATACGCTGTCGCATATGTAGTGCGAGAGCATAACGACTATAGCCAACCCTGTGTTCTCAAGGCGTATGCTGAGGCAAAACCACAAAACGTTTTTTTTTTACCGTCCATCTCCTTCAGGATGCGATGAAAAGCAATAAAGAGTTTGCATTGAAAGAAACGCAGGAGTTGATTATGGAGTATCTTGTATCCGATAGTCCATATAACAGCCATGACGGTTATGAGTTGGCAGATGTGTTATGTAAGCAGTTCTGTGTAGAATATCCCAAAGAACTACTCGGAATACTGCATTGCTGTATTTGTGAGACAGTTCGAAAAACAGCGCAAAAAAGTGGCTATTATGGGTTTTCAACAACTGAAAAGTTCTATCGGGTTGACACAGAAAATAATTATGTAGGAAAGATATTGAAAATGTATGAGGATCTAATGATTCGTTATGCATCTGATACTTTGGGGCGTTCATTTGTCCTTGAACTTCTGTCATTAAATAATGAGACAACGTTGTCTGCGGCTTTTGCAGCTATGGCTGAGGCTCCGAGACAGTATGATGACCAGATTCGGCTCCTGTTGGAGGATAATGCGACGATCGGAATATATCTTCGTGGAGATGTTGAGTTCTTCTTTCTGAAAATGCTCAGGGCATGGTATGAGACGTTGAATGAAAATGACGCTGAGAGGTATCAGCGGGCTTTATTATCGTATAAGTCTGAATTTGATTTTAAATACGATGCAGAAAGACGGTGGAGTCAGTTTTTGTGTCCCCATTTATGGCAAGACAAATGGGAATTGATATGCAATACATTGCCAGAGGATCATATGATTCCGGAGATGAGGAGATGCTACCAAGAACTTTTGCGCAGATTCGGACAGAAACATATGGTGGAGAGAAATTATCATTCCGTCGGTGTGGCACATATTTGCGGTGGCGTTGTAGGTGATGAAACATATGCAAGATGGCCAATTTCTAACTGGTTGAATTCATTTCTGAAACTTGGTGAGTATAAGTGGCGTGAGGGTCGAGGTCCTATTAGTTTGAGGGAGCATGCCGATGCATTTAAAAAGTGTGTATCCTCTAATCCGGACAGATTTTACGATTTCGTGCTTGAAATTAGTGATATGGCGGATATTCAAGATATGTACAAGATTGCAGGTTTAGAAGGGCTTTTAGCAGGTGGAGTCAATCCATATTCACTTTGGAATTTATCAAAACGATACATTTCAGAAGAGTTCGCTAAAGCAAATCCCTATACTTTTAGTCAGATTGTTGAGTACTATATCAAGGAAGAGAATGAGTGCATTGAGGAAATAATGGAGCTTTGTAAAACCTTGACCATCTCTCCTTTTTCTGAAGAAAGTAGTTTGTTTACGGCGGAAGATGGTAAGAGGGATATGAGTAGGCGAGCTACAGACATGCTTACAAAAGCAATTAATTCATACCAAGGTTGTGCCGCAGAATTGTTAGTACGCATGTGTGCGATTCCTTCGAGAAGACCGATAGTTTATACATTCTTTGCCGATAATAATATTCTTCTGCATGAGTATATCAAAACAGTACCACTCCATTATTTGAACATGGAAGATTATTATGATGAAGAGTTGTATTTCCCTCTGGTGAGATCTCTTTTGTCAGGTATGGGGCCAGAGTCCTTATATCTCCAGGTGAATGCGATCCAATGGTGCTTTTATTATAGGAATGATGTGGTCTGTAATTATATTGACCGTATTGAGCCCGATCCTTCAACTCATGAATTGCTTGTCCAGATATACTTTTACGGTATGAAAGGGACTCCTATTTCGGAAGAATGCGAAAGGCGGCTTGAGAAGATACTAAGCCATTAACAATGAAGAGATTGTTGCCAAACTTGTTGAGACGGCAATGAAATCATATGAGCATGTAGAGTACCGAGATTTGAGTGTGAAAATTCTTGAACATTATGCATCTGACAGTCGGGAAAAAGTTGTTAATGCCTATTGTATGCATTGTGATTCTCTCCCGACGGAGGCTTTCAATTGGTATTGTAGCATTACCCCAGTATATTTAGGGAAAAAAGTATCAGCAAGTTCATTTTGAGCTTGGTTATGTGAAGAAATGTATTTCGACTGTTCCCAGTATTATGTTATAGATTCATATCGTCTCAGAGGTATTTTGATACTGAGGATGCATCTCTAGTCGATGATGAGGTTGTAAATGTTTTGCTTGAGATTTACAAGAAACTAAGTTTGCATGAAGATACAGATGCTATGAATGAGGTATTGGATCTGTTTGATGAATACATTTATCGGGACAATCGAGTTATGAAGGCTGCGGTTTCACTATTGACATAACTGATCATTTTGTAGTCTAGTCGAACGTGTGTTTGCAATGCCATTTATGTGTACATATTATCGGAAGCAGTCCATAGGACTGTTTTGCCAAAGGAACGTAGAAAAGATCTTATGAGTATACAGAAATAAACAAGAGGAAGATCATAGATAGAAGGTTTCTTGCCGATTTGGCGAAGGAGTTTGGTCTGAACGCTTTGCATTTGGAGGCGTTGGGCGAAAGCTGCCAATGGGAGATCGTCGTTGGCGGCGATATGCTGGAACGACTGGTTGGTATTCAGCGCCAATTCGAGCGACTGGCCGTGATGGGCGACGATGAGTACCGGGGATTCTATATCGAGGTGCCGCGGCCTGCGCCGGAAGAGTGGGGCGATGCCGGGGAGTTGATTGCTTCGGGGGAATATGACGGCCGGGAGGCGTTCCTTGCGGATTGGCTTGCATTCAACCCACTGGAGACGCGGTGGTTCCATGTCGCTTCGACCTGGTACGGGGATTCTCGGTCGCTTCGTGTTACGGACCGGAAGCGTACCAGGTTCATCATCACGAACCGCTCCGCGTGTGTTGATGGGGAACCAGATGATGCGTGGTGCAGGAAGACCCTAACCCGCCTCTTCGACTATCTGCAACGGCTGATTGATGTCGTTGTTGCGAATCCAGACGGATTCAATGACTACGTGGCGCACAACCTACCGTATCAACAACGAATAGGCGTATTGCACAAAAGGAATTTAACCGCATAGTACCGAATTCCAAAATTGAGGTGGAAATCGGGAAACGGCCATCAATGCATTGGAGGACTCGGTGCATGGGCGTTCCGTGCCTCCTTGGGAGCGTATGACCATCCGGCTGTATTGCACTTATTACCGCATTGCCAAGAGGCGTTACTACCGAGAACAGGGCGCCAGCGGACGTGTTTATGAGGATTTGCAGGATGTTCCGGAAACGCTGCGTGATGTAGCCTATTATAAGCAGATGAAGTTCGTGGATGTGGAGACCCTGTACGGCATTGACAGTCCGGCGAATTTTATACGGTTTGCAACGGACCACTACGGTGAACTAGGACTTTCTCGCTTGAATATCTTTGCCTCAAACAAGCGTTAGCAAGGCTGGATGATTGTTACCTCCAACAGTTATTCGTCCAATGTCGGGCTGGCTATTGAGGTGGTTACTGCCCTGTATAAGGCTGGGGCGCGGCTGCTGATCTACGACGCAGAGAAGCTTCTGAGAATCCTGCGGGAAGGGATTATGTGCGGCTGGTTCCCTGATTCATATCACATATATGGGCTATCAAGAAGAAGGTGCTGTCTATGAATTGCCCTGGGAATATGAATGCTCGGATGATGAGGTTCGGATTTGACTCTAGAACAATACCAAGCAATTGTTTCCCTTGCAGAATGGCAGCAAGAGGAGCGGGTGAACTCCATCGTTTGACGGGACTGTGATAATTAGTAACTTGGCTTATCTCTATGCGGGTTTGTATAGGGGTAAGCTAAGTTTTTTATTGGCATCTTATTTTGTTTAGGAGATATGGTTGAGTTAAGTTGAGTCGTGTGTTAGGGATTGTGTCCCGTTTTTAGCTGAAAATGTAATGTAGATAGCGAGCGATTTACTATATTTATAAAATGAAGTAGCCGGATATATGAATCAAAACCTTAATCGGATTAAATTGGTACTCATCGAGAAAGATATTTCTCAAACGGAGTTGGCGGGAAAAATAGGCAAAAGTTTTAACACCGTGAATGCTTATTGTTGTAATCGTTAACAACCGACATTGGCGGTATTGGATGATATCGCAAAAGTTTTAGGGGTAACCATTAGAGAGTTGATAAAGGAAGAAAAAAATATGGCAAGAATATTTCGTATCTTTGTAAAAACATTTTTGAGTGGAGCAGGAGCGGGAAATATTGGATCGGCTGGCGCAGGGGGATCGGGAGGCGTTCGATGCGCTCTATCTGCATTATGCTCCGAAAGTCGAGGAACTGGCGTTCTGGATGTTGAAGAGCCGGACGGAGGCGGAGGATGTCATGCAGTCCATCATGCTGAAAGTCTGGGAACGCAAAGAGGAGATCGCACAGATGACCCGTTTTTCCAATTACCTCTTTACGATGACGAAAAACGCTATTTTCGACATTTACAACCGTTCGCTGGTGCATGAGAAATACGAATCGGCCCAGTTGTCCTCCGTCCGCTATTTTCACGACGATACGCTCGACAGTCAGGTGGAGACGAACGATCTGGCGCTGCTGATCTCCATCGCCGTGGACAAGATGCCCGATCAGCGGCGGCGTATCTTCCGGATGAGCCGTTACGAGGGTCTTTCGAACCGGGAGATCGCCGAGCGGCTCCGGATCAGCGTCAAGACCGTGGAAAACCATATGACCGCCGCACTCGGCCAACTGCGGCGCCTGCTTGCCTCGATCACGCTTTTTTTCTGAAAATCGTTCTTTCCGGCTGGGGGTTCGCCGTTCTTTCGTCGTTCTATATTATGAGCAGCACCCCAAACGATGAAGACCGACAAAATCAACAGACTCGTCCGCGATTTTCTGCACGGCGATATGCCGGAGGAGATCCAACGCCGTTTCCGACGGTGGATGACCGCCCCGGCCGACCGGGAAACGAAGGATGCGGCGCTTTTTCAGGCCTGGAAGGAATTGCTCGCCCGGCCTGCGGAAAGCGATTACCGCCATAAACTCCCCGACATACACCACCGGATCGACATGCTGGACCGGGCCGGAAAGAAGAGCCGGTTCATATCCTTGCGGCGTTTTGCGGCCGCAGCGGCCCTGCTGGCGCTCGTCGTCTGCGGGGAATACCTGTTCCTGCGTTCGCGGTACGAACGCGCCCCTTCGGTGTGCCTGGTCACGGCCCAAGGCAGCAAGGGCGAGTTCACGCTTCCCGACGGGACGCGGGTCTGGCTCAACGGCGACAGTCGTCTGAGCTATCCCGAAACATTCGATGCCGGAATCCGTCGGGTCCGGCTCGACGGCGAAGCCTTTTTTCAGGTCCGGCACGATGCCTCTCATCCGTTCGTCGTCGATATGGAGGTCATGCAGGTCGAGGTGCTCGGCACGGAGTTCGACGCCCGGCACCGGACCGGAACCCGCTATGCCGAAACGGTCCTTCAGTCGGGCAGCGTCCGTGTCCTGACCCCGGACCGTAAAAAGTCCGATCCTGCTGCGGCCCGACGAACGGATCTTGTTCGATACGCAGACCGGCCGGATTGCGGTTTCCGAGGTTTCCGCCGGCGATTATTGCAGCTGGACGTCCCGCCGCCTGGTCTTCACCAACAAATCGCTCTCGGCCATACTGGTCAATCTGGAACGCTGGTACGGCGTACATTTCCATTCCGAAGGGAACATCGACCTTTCGGCAAAACTCTCTTTCCATATCGAATACGAATCGTTGGAGGAGGCGATGCGCCTGATCTCGCGGATCGCCCCGATACGCTACGACATCCGCGGCGGGACGGTTTTTCTCGCCCCGGAATGATGCAATCCCGAACTCGAACCCTGAAAACCATTTGCCTATGACGATCTGACGACCTTAAAAAATTGGGACGGATGTTCCTACCATCCGCCCCATGACTTAAAATTAGACCTTATCGTAGATAATACTACGAATGATGAACTTTAAATCGTTACAAAACTATGAAATTTTTTGGACAATCCGATGGCAGCGCCCCGCACAAGCGGTGTTTGCCTGTAAAAATCATGTCCTTATTCATTTTTCTGTTTATGTCCGTCGGGGGCGTTTCCGCCGCTAACCCGCCCGTGACGATCCATCTGAAAAATGTCACTGTCGCCGAACTGCTGCGGCAGATCGAGGCGCAGGGGAAGTACTCGTTCGCGTATAACAACGCCGACATCGACCTGACCCGTGTCGTTTCCGTCGCTGCGGAGGCCTGGCCCATCGAACGGATCGTGTTGAAATGTATTCCCGACGTTCTCGTAAACGTCGAGCGGAACAAGGTGATCCTGACGCCGCGCCGCGGTGCGCAAGTTTCCCCCCCCCGCAAAATTTCGGGCAAGGTCGCGGACGCTTCCGGTAATCCCGTCGTAGGTGCCACCATCCTGCTCAAAGACGGCGAAGCGGTCCGGGGCACCTCTTCCGGGGCGAGCGGTACCTTTGCTTTCGACTCGTTCAGCCTTTCGGACAAGGCCGCGCTCGAAGTGTCGTTCATCGGGTTCGACACCTACAAGACGACGGTCGGCGTCCGGACCTTTTTCGACGTGGTCCTGACTTCCGCCCAGCAGAGCATCGACGAAGTGGTGGTGGTCGGTTACGGCGTGCAGAAGAAAGCCAACCTGACCGGAGCCGTCGCCACGGTGTCGCAGAAAGAGCTGAAAGACCGTCCCGTGTCGAACGTAGGCCGCGCCTTGCAGGGCGTGATTCCCAACCTCAACGTAACTCTCTCTTCGGGGCAGCCCGGAGCCGGCGCGTCGTACAACATCCGCGGTACGACTTCGCCCAACGGAGGCAGTCCGCTGATTCTGATCGACGGTGTGGAAACCTATCCCGACCGTATCAACTCGAACGACATCGAGTCGATCACGGTGCTCAAAGACGCCTCCTCGGCCGCGATCTACGGTGCCCGCGGCGCGTTCGGCGTCATTCTGATTACGACCAAGAGCGGGCGGTACAACGAAAAGGCCGAGGTGTCGTACAACGGTTATTTCTCCATGTCCAGCCCCACGACCTCGACCGATTACGAAACCCGCGGCTACTACTCGGCCAAGATTGCCGACTTCTTCATGATGGCGACTCAGAACACGCCCTACACCTCCTACACCGAAGCCGATTACAAGGCGCTCTGGGAGCGGCGCAACGACAAGACCGAGAATCCGGCGCGTCCGTGGGTCATCACCGACAGGCGCAACGGCCGTCAGCAGTACGTCTATCTGGCCAACTTCGACTGGTATAACTACCTCTACGACGACAGCCGCCCGACGTGGGATCACAACATCAACATCAAGGGCGGAACCAAGGCGCTCTCTTACATGGTCAGCGGACGCTACTACCAGCAGAAGGGCGTCAACCGGCTCGAACCCGACATGTTCAGGTCCTACAATTTCCGCGTGAAATTGCAGGCCGAGATCAAGCCGTGGCTGACCATCGCCAGCAACACCAAATTCTTCCAGTCGAACTACAAGTATTACGGCTACGAGGACGAGTACAACAATTTCCGCAAGCCCACGCTGCATGCGCTGGCGTCGTTCGTGCCGGTGAATCCCGACGGAACGGCCGTGTCGCATACTTCGATGACGCAGTCTTCGACCCACTACGTGATGGACGGCTACAACGCCATGATGCAGAAGGGCAAGAGCTTCGGCAACAAGAAGACCCAGGAGATCACCACGACGTTCGAAGCCACGTTCAAACTGCATAAAAACTTCAACATAAAGGCCGACTTCAGCTATACGCAGGGCTACCTGCACAACGACTACCGCAGCGTCAACGTCCAGTATTCGCAGTATCCGGGCGAGGTGATGACCGAACCAGAAGGCAGTTTCCCCAATAAATACAAGGAGGTCGTCTGGGATCAGAACTATTATGTGGCCGACGTTTACGGAACCTACAACCGGACCTTCGCTGAGAAACACAACCTGACGCTGATCGCCGGTTACAACTACGAGGCCAAGTATTACCGCGACCTGACGGCGGCTAACGACGGCCTGCTGTCGGAAGACCTCTCGGACTTCAACCTGGCCAAGGGCACCACCAACTTCACGCTCAACGGAGGCCGCAACGAATACGCCATCATGGGCCTCTTCTACCGGGCAGCCTACGATTACAGGGGCAAGTACCTCTTCGAGGTCAACGGCCGCTACGACGGCACCTCGCGCTTCCCGCGCGGCAAGCGCTACGGCTTCTTCCCTCGTTCTCTGCGGCTTACCGCATCAGCGAGGAGCCTTTCTTCGAGCCGTTGCGCAAGGCGGTGGACAATCTGAAAATCCGTCTTTCCTACGGTTCGCTGGGCAACCAGCAGATCGGTTACTACGACTTCATTCAGACTATTACAACCAAGGGGTCGATGAGCGACTACTCGTTCGACGGGACGGTCCTCGGCCAGCACGCTACGGTGAGCGATCCCGTGTCGGGCGACCAAACGTGGGAAAAGGTCGTGTCGAAAAACCTCGGACTCGACCTCAATATGTTCAACAATCGCTTGTCGCTGACGACCGATTTCTATATCCGTGATACGAAAGGCATTTTGGGCAAGGGCAAATCGCTGCCGTCGATCTACGGCGCGAGCGAGCCGCAGATGAACGCCAACAACTTGCGTACGAAGGGTTATGAACTGGTGTTGGGTTGGCGCGATTCGTTCAAGTTAGCAGGCAGTACCTTCAGCTACGGTATCACAGGAACCTTTTCCGACTATACGGCTGAGTACACCAAGTGCGACAATCCGACGGGATTGATCGGCGATCCCTATGTGGGCAAAAAGTACGGTGAGATCTGGGGGTATAAGGTCGACGGGCTTTTCCGTAACGACAAGGAGGCCGCCGAATACGCTTCGCGGATTGACCTCTCGACTGTCGCCTCGGGTTACTACACCGCGACGGGTGCTTATGGCAAGGGAGTCCGCGGAGGAGACATCAAATACCTCGACCTGAACGGCGACAACATCGTCAACGGCGGCAAAGGCACGCTCGATGATCCGGGGATCGACGCGTGATCGGCAACTCGTCACCGCGTTACCAGTACGGAGCGTCGCTGAACTTCTCGTGGTACGGATTCGACGTGTCGGTGTTCATGCAGGGCATCGGCCGGCTGGACTGGTATCCTGGTGCTGACAATCTGCGTTTTGGGGTCCTTACTGTCGTCCCTATGCGACCTTCGTCCCGAAAAACTTTATGAGTCGGGTGTGGGCGAGGAGAATCCCGACGCCTATTTCCCACGGGCCCGTGCCTATACATCGCTCAATTCGAATTCAGGCACGGCCTACTACACCAATGATCGTTATTTGCAGAATCTGGCCTACTGCCGTCTGAAAAACCTCACGATCGGCTACACGATTCCCAGACGGCTGACTTCGAAGGTCGGCATCAAGGAGTGCCGCATCTATTTCAGCGGAGAGAATCTTGCTACGTGGTCGGCGCTGAAGAGTGATTTCCTTGATCCCGAGCAGGCGGCCGCTGATTCGGATAAGAAGGCTAACGTTTATCCGTGGTGCAAGACTTATTCGATCGGACTGAATTTAACTTTCTAAAGCAATTGCCGTTATGAAAAAATACATTCTTTATCTACTGACCGGTATGGCGGCGTGCGGTTTCTGCGGTTGCGAGGATGCACTCGACCGTTTCCCGAAAGACCGGCTTACGCCTGACGAATTTTTCCATACCGAGGAGGAGTGCGAGCTTTACACGAATGATTTCTATACGATCTTCCCCTCCGGGGCCTCCATTTACAATGAGACAGCCGACATTATTACCTGCAATACGCTTACGAGCGAGGTGCTGGGCAACCGTACCGTGCCTGCCACGGCGAGCACCTGGAAATGGGAAAAGCTGCGTGACATCAATTTTTTCCTGCAATACTCCTCCAACTGCACCGACGATCGCGTGCGGTTCGAATACGAAGGATTGGCGCGCTTTTTCCGGGCTTATTTCTATTTTGACAAAGTGCGCTATTACGGAGACGTACCTTGGGTCGATCGTCCGCTTGCGTCTGACGATCAGGAACTTTACAAGGGGCGAGATTCGCGTGAGTTCGTGATGCAGAAGGTGATCGGTGACCTCGATTTCGCTATCGCTAACCTGCCTGCCGAAAGGCAGGTTTACCGAGGTGACGCGCTGGACGGCGCTGGCACTCAAGAGCCGTGCGTGCCTGTTCGAAGGCACGTTCCGCAAGTATCATGGATTGCAAGGCTGGGAGAGTTATCTCGAAGTCTGTGCAGATGCTTCGAAACGATTTATCGACGAAAGCGGTTACGCGATCTACGATTCAGGCACGACACCCTATCTGGGGCTATTCTCTTCACTCAAGGCTATCAACACGGAAATTGTTCTGGCCCGAGCCTATAATACGGACATTGGTCTGAAACACGACGTCAACGGTTATCTCACCAGTATCACGATGGGGCGTCCGGGGCTGTTGAAGAACATTGCCAATATGTATCTGATGAAAGACGGTACGCCCTTCACCTCGCAGCCCGGCTGGGAGACTATGCAGCTGCCCGACGAGAGCCGGAACCGCGACGGCCGCTTCGCCCAGACGGTCCGCACGCCCGGTTACAAGCGTGTGGACGACATGGCCGAATCGGCCCCGAACCTCGCCGCGACGATGACCGGCTACCAGCTGGTGAAATATCTGACGTCGGCCAAATATGACTCCTACCAAGCTTCGACGAGCGATTTACCGCTGTTTCGCGCCGCCGAGGTACTTCTCAATTATGCCGAAGCGAAAGCCGAGTTGGGGACGCTGACCCAGGCCGACATCGAGCTGTCGATCAACCCGCTGCGCGAGCGGGCCGATGTCGCGGACCTCTCGCTCGCGGAGGCCAACGCCCATCCCGATCCCTATCTGGCTTCTGCGGAGACGGGCTACGCCAACGTGACGGGCGACAACAAGGGTGTGATTCTCGAAATACGCCGTGAACGTACCGTCGAACTGCTGATGGAGAACCTCCGCTATTGGGACATCATGCGCTGGAAGGAGGGCAAGCGTTTCGAAAAGCCCTTTACGGGACTTTATTTCCCCGGTACGGGAAGTTATGATCTGAATAGTGACGGGGTGGACGATGTGTGCATTTGGTCCGGCTCGAAACCTTCGACTTCGGCGGCGACGGTTTACGAGCTGAACAAGGATATTTTCCTCAGCGAAGGCGACCGCGGCAACATCATCGTCCATACCGACTATGTCCGGACCTGGAACGAAGAACGCGACTATCTCTATCCCATTCCGACCGACGACCGGGTGCTGACGCAGGGCGCCATCACCCAGAATCCCGGCTGGAAAGACGGACTGAATTTCTAAACGGAAACCTAAAAACGAACTACCATGAAAATCACCAGATTCATATTGTCTGCTTTATTCGGCTGCTGCCTGGTCCTCTCCGCAGCGGCGTGCTCCGACCTGTCGGGCGACAACCCGATTTCAATTTCGGGGACATGCCCTCCGACGAACCCGAGAACCCCTATGACGGGCAGGGGTACGACCGCCTGCCCAGCTCGGTCCGGCTGGCGACCTACAACACCCACCGCTGCGAGGGTTGGACCCAGAACTCCGGGACCGACCGTGCGAACTACAACAACACGGCCAAGGTCATCTCGCTGATGGACCCCGACGTGATCGCCTTGCAGGAATTGGACAAGAACACCACGTGGCATCCCACCGACCAGTTGCAGGAATTGGCCGACCGTACCGGGATGCGACCCTATTACTGCAAGACGATCGATTACCGCGGCGGTGACTACGGTATCGGCATTCTCTGCAAAACGGCGCCTAAAAATACCTATGCGGGCGACTTGCCGGGCGAAGAGCCTCGCAAGTTCTTCCTGGCGGAGTTCGACGACTATATCTTCATCGCTACGCACTTCTGCCACAAGTCCGACGAGAACCGACAGCGGTCGTTCGAGATCATCACCGAATATATCACCGCGCATTACATCTCTTACACGAAGCCGATCTATCTGGCGGGCGACTTCAATACGTCGGAAATCCCGGAAACGGCGCTCGAATCGTGGAAGATTATCAGTACTTCGGCCAACACCTTTGTGAACACCGCTTCGCCGTCGCGCATTGATTATGTGCTTGTCTATACGGGGAATTCGCCCCATTATGAGCTGTTGGGTACGGCTGTACCGTCGTATGAGGAGATCAATGTGATGACGGTTTCCGACCACCTTCCCGTATTGGTAGACCTCAAAAAGTAAGCGATTATGAAAAACGGACTTTTAAACAGTTTTTTCCGGATGGCGGCGGCCTTCGCGCTGCTGCTTTCGGCCGGGGCGTGCAAGGATGACGTGGCGCTGCCGATGCAGTCGATCACGCTGAGCTCGCATGCGATTCTCGCGCCGTCGTTCGCTACGACACTCTCTTTCGATGTTGCGGCCAATTGCGAATGGCAGATATTTGTTACGGGTAACGACGATGGCTGGGCTGAACTTTCTCAGGTTTCGGCGACGGGGACAGCTACCGTATCGGTGATGGTCGACGAGAACACGACTGCGCAGAGTCGTTCATTGACGATCCGGGCCGTGGCCAAACGTAATGCAGATGTGACAGATGAACTAATTTTCGAGCAAGCTTCTGCATCAGCCGAGGGGTACCTCTCCATTCCCGAACTTCGGGCACTGGCTGCCGACGGCGACTATACGGTGAGCGAGGAGATGAAACTACGCGGCATTGTGGTATCGAGCGTTCAGGACAACAACTATTTCGAGAACTGCCTCGCGCTACAAAGCGCCTTGAAACCCGGCTGCGGCATTACGCTGCGCACTGACGAAACGCTTTACCGCAATCCGGGCGAAGAGTTGGAGATCGATCTGAAAGGCGCCGTAGTGGGCGTGAACGCCGAGACCGGCGTGATGGAGCTGAAGCCCGTTTCGGACGACAGGATCACCCGTACGGAGACTTCTCAGGTGAAGATCGAAGCTCTGAAGATTACTTATGAGGAGCTTCGATCGGGTGCCTACGAGTCGATGTATGCGGGCTTATATTCCCAGGTTTACGTGCCGGAAGGTGGTTCGTTGGGAGATTTGACGCTTAAGGATAATCTGTCGATGCAGGATCCTGACAACAATCGCTTTCGGCTGGTTGCTTCGCAGGCTTCCTCATTCGGCATCGACCCTGCGCCAACGGGCAGCGGCGTACTCAAAGGAATCGTCGTGCCGCAGGATGGTGCCTATGCGATCCGCCCCTGCACGGCCGAGGACAAGGAGCTCACGGGGTTGCGTTTTGGTGCACAAGTCGGCATCCGACTGCCCTATGTCTTCTCGTTCTACGCCTCCTCGCAGGCCAACAAGGATTGTAAGTATGTGACGGTGACTGACGGCTCGTTCGATAAATTGGGCGCGGACTTCAAAGTCGAGGACAAGGATGTCTCCAAATGCGTCGTGCTGACAGCGAAGGTGGCCTCGACGTCGAACAGCAGCCATTTCCGACTGACGCACTGGGCAGACGAGGGTGCACACGATAACATTCCGGCCAAGTCGATGGTTTACGGTCAAGATTCTTATTTCCTGTTAACCGTACCTTTGGCCGAGGACATGCCCGCATCGTTCCGCATTTCGTTCGGTATGTCGGGAACGGGCGGCGCTCCGAAGAACTGGGCGATGTCCTATTCGACCGACGGCGAGGAGTATGTCACCCCGTCTGACGGCTCTACGGCGATTGCGATTCCCGAGGCGATTACGGGCAGTGGCTATTTTTATTATTTCACGGTAACCCTGACGCCGCAGTTGCGGCTGATGAAGGGCCAGACGCTGCTGTTGAAACTTTATCCAACGGACAATGTCAGTTGCAATGGTGGTACAGCCGGATATAATTCGGATTCGCGCCTGCATTCATGTATCGAAATCGAAGCCGTGCCGAAATTCAGTACGTCGAAACCAGTCGGAGCGGTTTATTTCGAACCTTTCGACGGACTGACCGAAGGGTTGGATTACCTTTACGGCGATAAACTGGCCGCTATGCTGAACTATTGCGGCAGTGACATTTCGGAGTGGAGCGCCGAGTTGAAAAACGGACTTTCAGGTACCCATGTCCGTCAGCGGCCGGGTTATGCTCAGATCGGTTATGTCGAGTCGCAGGCCGTGAAGAGGGCGGAGTATAAGAACGAAGCGGGGGCGCTGCTCACGCCGGCATTGAACGCGGCAGGCGACCTGAGCCTCTCTTTCCGCGCGATGGCTTACAAAACCTGCTCGGATCGCCCTAAAGGCAAGGCGAACGAACCTAAGGACAAGAAAGGCGATCTGACGGAGATCGTTGTCGAGGTAGTTGGCGGCGGAACGATCAATGGCGCAACGAAGGCGATTGTATCGGGACTGGCGACCGATGCGTTCAATACCTATTCGCTGAAGATCACGGGTGCGACGGCCTCCACGCAATTGCGTTTCACGAGCGAACCTGCTTCGGACGAGTTCTCCCGCTGGTTCATCGACGATATCTGCGTGACGAAATAAAGAACGGACAAAACCGGGAGAGAGGGCCGGAGTATTTTCCGCCCCCTCCCTTTTTTGAAAATAGACTGATATTTATGATACGAAAAATCATGCTGTCCCTGGCGGCCTGTTGTGCGGCCGCCGGACTCTTCGCCCGGCAGCCCGTCGCTTGGGATGAAGCCTATCGGCGGGCCGATTCCCTGATCGCCCGGCTCAGCCTCGACGAAAAGATCTATTTTGCGCGCGGCTATTCCTCGTTTTTCTTCTACGGCGTTCCGGAGAAGGGGATTCCCTATCTCTATCTCTCCGACGCCACGCAAGGGGTTCATCTGCGCAACAACCTGCCCGACTCCACGATGGTCCGCCAGTTGGAGCGCTCGACGGCCTTTCCCTGTCCGATCATGCTCGCCTCGTCGTTCGATCCCGAGCTGGCTTTCCGTTATGCGGAAGCCGTGGGGGAGGAGTGCCGTGCGGGCGGCATCGAAGTGCTGCTGGGACCGGGACTGAACATCGCACGCAATTCCCAATGCGGCCGCAATTTCGAATATTTCGGTGAAGATCCGCTGCTGCCTTCTGTCATGGCTGCGGCTTACGTGCGGGGGTATGCAGTCGACGGGGACTGCCGCCTGTCTGAAACACTTCATCGGCAACGAAACGGAATTTTACCGCCGCCGGTCAAATTCATTGATCGATGAACGAGCGCTGCACGAGATCTATATGCCTCCGTTCCGCGCCGGTATCGAAGCCGGTGTGGGCCTATGTGATGACCTCCTATAACCAACTCAACGGGGAGTGGGCCGGTCAGAACAGTCGTGTCATCGGGGAAACTGCTGCGCGGCGAGCTCGGATTCAGGGGATGCGTGATGAGCGACTGGAGTTCCGTGTACGACACGGAAAAAGTCGTCAAAAGCGGTCAGAATGTGGAGATGCCCGGCCGCCGTGAGTTCGTTGAGGAGGTGCGGAGCTGCTTCGCCAGGGGTGCATTTCGGAAAAGGATCTGGAACGGATGATCCGGCCCAACGTCGCCACCGCCGTCGCTTTCGGGCTTTACGACCGGGTGAAATACCGTCCCGACCTGCTCGGCCGCTTCCCGGCGCATGCCGAAACGGCCTGCGAAGTTGCGGCGAAAGGCACGGTGCTGCTGCGGAACAACGGGATTCTGCCGTTGGCCGTCGGCCGCCGGATCCTGCTCACCGGACGCTTTATCCGGGAGATACCCCGCACCGGAGGCAGCACCTCCTCGTCGGCCGAAGTACTGGGATACGACAATGTTTCGCTTGAGGAGGCCCTTCGGGCGGAATTCGGCGACGCCGTGCAGGTCGTGGAACGTCCCACGCGGGAACAGCTCGCGGCAGCGGATGTCGTCCTGCTTTCGGCGGGAACGATCGACGTGGAGTCGTTCGAGCGTCCGTTCGCCCTGCCGAAAGAAGAGGAGGCATTTATCCGCATGTGCGTCGAAGCGAATTCGAACACGGTCGTGCTGGTCAACTCGGGGTCGGGAATCCGCATGAGCGGCTGGAACGACCGGGCTGCGGCGGTGATTTACGGTTGGTATCCCGGTCAGAACGGCATGACGGCCTTGGCGGGAATACTCTCTGGCAGAATCAACCCTTCGGGAAGCTCCCGATCACCATCGAAAGGGAGTTTGCGGACTCTCCGGCCAAAGGGACGATGCCGGCCGGTGCGGAGTTCTACAACAAGGCGCCGCGGGCCTATAACGAGAAGCTGATCCGGATCTATGACATTGACTACGCGGAGTCCGTATTGGTGGGATATCGCTGGTATGAAACCAAGGGGATCGAACCGCTTTATCCGTTCGGGTTCGGGCTCTCTTATACGACTTTTTCGCTGTCGAAACCCCATGCGGCGAAGCAATTTCCGGTAAAGGGCCCGCTGACCGTTCGTGTAGCCCTGACCAACACGGGCTCCCGCTCCGGGGCCGAGGTCGCAGCTCTATGTCTCGCAGCGGAATCCCACGGTCGTGAGGCCGAAGAAGGAGCTGAAAGCGTTCCGTCGGGTGGAATTGGCTCCGGGCAAGAGCAGGGAGATCGAATTCGAGCTCGATCGCAGCGCCCTGGCCTATTGGGACGACCGGACGCACGGCTGGCGCGTCGATCCCGGAGAGTATGTGCTTTCGCTGGGAACTTCATCGGCGGATATTGCGGTGGAGTTACCCGTTAGCGTAGAGTGAAAAGTTGATATTTGCGGAATGGCGAGGCGAATGAAAAGACTGTCTGACTGTGGTCGTTCCTGCGGTATGGGCTTTAACGTGCCTGCCGTTTCTTCGAGGATTATCCGCAGATCATCTAGTTTGATTGTAACGCTGGATTCGTCCCTGATTTTAATAAATCCCGAAAACTCATCATCGAATTTTTAAGGTTATTACTTATAGTTGTTTTGTTTTTTCAATTAGAATAGGAGCAAAATGGGGATTTCAAGGAGGCCAAAATCACTTGGAATCTCCCTAAATTTTCCGTTTATTCTTACAAAAGTGTTTATAGCCTTTCGGTTTGGTCAGAGATGCGAGTAGGTCTGTGGTATTGGGGATCGCATATCTTTTTGTTTCTGAGGTGTAAAGTTTGCCTTTGATTAGAAGGCTCCATCTTTTGGGGATTAATAAAGAAAGGAGTATTCAAACGTCTACCGGCAATCGGATTCAAGAATACCGAATATTTTCTGTTTCAAGAGAAATGCGGACAAATTGCGGACATAAACGACAAAATTTAATCAGAATTTTGCAGGCTTCGTCGATCATAATGGGCCTGCGTTCCGGTTTGGGCAGTTGTAATACGGCTATCATTTCTCGAAGTTCTTTCAACTCCTGCATGATCCTTCATATGGCTTGCGGCAGATCGTTAAATGTTAGATTTTGCAATTCTTCCATAATAGCAAGTTATTTAAGTTAGATGATTTGTGCTATGACCGGATCGTTATTTTTGTGTATTTGTATACGTCCGAGCGTTTGAGTTTTCGTGTCTTCGAGCAGTTCGAGATAGATTTCAGCCGTCGTGACATGTTTATGAGTCAGCATTTTGCTTACGGTGTAGATATCAGTTCCATTCGCCAACTGCAGGACTGCATAGGTGTGGCGGAAACAGTGGAATGTGATACGCTTGGTAATGCCGGCTTCTCGGAGCCAGCGTTTCAGAGGACCATAAAGCATATTGCGGTTGAATCCTTTGAAAACGGGACCTTGTTCTCGTGAGCCACATAGTTCGAGGGCATCGGGACTTAAAGGCATGGTGGCTTCCGTCTCCGTTTTCTGGGTTCGGTTGAATGTCGTACCCGGTACCTTCGAGATTAGGGACGATATTATCCCAACTCAGTCCTTTGGCGTCGCTGAACCGCAAGCCGGTAAGACACGAAAAAGAGCTGCCCGTTTGAGAACGGGAATCTCACAGTGTGCGTTCGAGAGGTTATACAGCTCTTGTTGTGTCAGGAACTCGATTCGATTTCTTTTTGGTTCAATCCGTGTCAGAGACGTGTTTATATCTTTTGTCAATAATTTGTCCCGGAGAGCGATGGCAAGCAATCCGCGGAATTTGCGGTAGTAGTTTGAAGCGGTATTGATGCCGAGTTTTTTTTGCTCTATTTTGAAATCGACAGGCAGACAAAAGATATTCCCGGAATTTGACGCATAAGTCGACATTGACCTGTGCAAACGTACATTTCCCGTTTACGAACTTTTCAAAATGTTTGTATGAACTGTTCCAGACATTATTGTGTTTTTGGGCTTCTTTACGGAAATATTTGAGAAAATCCAAGTTCAGTCGATGTCTGTCGAGAAAGCCGAATTCCTCGTTGATGACTGTTTGTACACGCAGGCTGCGGATAGCTTCGGTTTGTGCCAACATCGCTTCGTTGTATTGTTTCTGTGTTGCGCTTTTGGGTTTCTGATAAATGTACATGCCGAGAGTCTCCTGCCGGATCATTTTCATGGTTTCAGGGACACGTACTGCCGGATAATAATCGAGGTACAGGGTACGACGCCCTCCGGAGATCGGGCGGCTGCGCAGAGTCACTTTCACTCGTTTCATGATGTCGTTTTTGAGGGTTGCAAGTTTTTGATAATATTGTTGTAAACAAAAAAAAATCTGTTTTGCTATGCTTTGATTGTCAGGTGATTTTAGCCACGGTGATGATTTTTTGAAATCGGCTTCCCTGAACATGATTTTTCCGCGGATTTTTTCCGATTGTATTCCGAGGCGTATGATAAGATACCGAAGATTCGGTATCAGAAAATTGTATTTCGATACTGCATCTTTTAACGTAATAAGCCCGTCAGTCAATTGTTTCGGAATGAATTTCATGGCTGCATCCAAATGTTTGGTGGAATATAGAGTCGTTTTACCTTCACGTTTGCGTGGTACGATTCCTGCAAATTGAAACATATAAAGTACTAACTGAAACATTGTAACGGGTACTTGCTTGTTTACTGTCGATCCAGTCACCTGAGCTGAATGGAAGGCTGAACCCTTGTTTCTTTGGGGGCAATATTTCGTTGTGCTTGTCGATGATATATCTTTTGCTTATGCCGTTTATAATAATCCCGGTTATAACATGTTTTCGAGCAAAAAATATTAAAATGACTCATGTTGTTGATGTTTAGTGAATTGTATATGATGTGACGTGCGTCGGGGACATTCTGGGACGGAATTTTGCTGGCCAAAAAGAAAAAATAGCTGGAGCCATTTCACCGTGGCGCAGCCATCTCTTATCTTCCTTATTTCGACTTTACTTTAATGAACGTATATAGGAATACGGGGATAAAGTAAAGTTATTTTTTCATTTGGCTGTAAATTATCTTAGTGAATCCTTTGGCTGTTTTGTATTTTATTGCGATATTTGCGTTACGATAATTACGTAATTATCGGATAAAAATAATATGAAGCCGAATAATCTCTTTCTTGATAGCAGGTTATCACAGCCCCGAATTCTTTTGTGACCGTGAGATGGAAACGGCAGCAATTCTCGATGCGCTCCGCAATGGGCGTAATGTAACGCTGATTGCTCCCCGTCGTATGGGCAAGACCGGTCTGATCCGTCATGCCTTTTATCGCCTGAAAGAGCAGGAGCCTGATATTGTTACACTCTATATGGACATCTATTCCACACAGTCAATGGGTGATTTCGTGCGGTTGGTTGCCAATACGGTATTGGGTAAACTTGATACAGCGCCTCAGAAAACATTAAGCCGCATCGGGCAGTTCATTCGCAGCTGCCGTCCGGTGTTTACTTTTTGACGAATTGACAGGTGTCCCCAAGGTGACGATAGATGTGGCTCCGGCCGAGGAAGAAAATACTTTGAAAGAGATATTCGAGTATTTAGGCTCGTCAGAGAAACGGTGCTACGTTGCCATAGACGAATTTCAGCAGATTGCTGAATATCAGGAAAAAGGTGTCGAGGCATTGTTACGCTCCTACATCCAGTTTCTGCCCAATGTGAACATCATCTTTGCGGGTAGCAAGCAACATTTGATGCAGGAGATGTTTACCTCGTCGAAAAGACCATTCTATCAGAGTACGCAACTGCTGACCATCGGTCCCGTTGATCGTGAGGCATATGCTTGTTTCGCCGTCGGGCACTTTGCCAAACATGGCGTGCAACTCCCTCGTGAGGTTTTCGATACGATTTACGATAAATTTGACGGACATACTTGGTATATCCAGTGCATTCTTAATCGCTTGTACGGCTATAATCGGGATGTGGATACGGAGTTGGTGGTGTATGCTACGGAACAGATCGTTTCCGAACAGAGCTATTCGTATGCTGATTTGCTGAAGGCCTATTCGGCCGGTCATGTGCGTCTGTTGAAAGCCATCGCTCGCGAAGGGTGCGTCAAAGAGGTGTTGGCGGGAGATTTTATCAGCCGCCATCGACTTCGCGCGGCGAGCAGTGTCAGTGCTTCTTTTGAAGAAACTGCTCGACAACGAACAGGTTTATCAGACACCTTACGGGTATATCATTTACGATCGTTTTATGGGCGAATGGTTGCGGCAGCAGCAGTTTTAACTTATTTTGAAAGAGAATTATGGTACGCAATCGCACATGGCTTGCCTTTGCCAATGAAAATATATGTAATCACCGTAAGGCATTAAAAGAATTGGGATTTGTGAACTGGACGACGAATGTCAAATCGAAATTTGTAGAAAATGACATCGTATATCTGTTTATGAATGATGACAGATCTATTCGATTTAAATTGAGAGTCGATAAAGTTGATGTGCCGCGGGAAGATGGTGATTATTGGGTTGATTCAGCTCCAAACGATAATACATATAAATTGGAATTAGTGGCTGAGTATACTGGCAATCTGTTGAAGGAAGAAGTTCTGAAAAGGATGGGGTTTAAGGGCGGTGACTCTATTCTTAATCCTAGTTGTAACAATACAGAGTTGCTTGAATATATTAATGATGTTTTTAAGGTAGCAGCACAGACTGTAACATTTACCTTGCCATCCTATTACATGGTGGTTGATTTGGAATCAGGTGCATACTGTAAAACCAATGTCGGACATGAAGTATTTAATTTAAAGCCCAATGATGCAGATGGCCGTTTTTATGGTTATCTTCCTCCGCATGACAATCCGAATATTAAAAAACTTGGGGCCTCCTCGTCAGATGATTATGTTGATGGAGTAATGATTGTTTATGTACAAAAATTGCCTCATTCAACCAATCGACGAATAGTTGCGTTTACTGATAATGCTAGAGTATATGCTGAAAAACAATCAAATCCAGGTTTGCATCGATTTATTCTTGAGGAAGGAACGCGTACAGAATGTACTTATACGATAGAGTCTGATTATATCTATGACTTGCAAGCAGAGCCTAATCCCTTTGTCTTTAAAGTGAGCGGAGATGATCTGCAGATGTTTCGAATGCAACGATTCTATGCGGGCAGACATCCAAGGCAAGAAGCAAAGATGTTACTGTGGTTGGTAAATTATCTTCAAAGGAAAAGCCGAGAAGTGGACAATGACTTTGACTTTCAGAAAGAGATTCAGAATGTAGAGTGTGATGAGGTGTTGTCAGATGCATCGAGACAGCAACCGAGCTATAGCGAAGGAACTTCGGGAAGAACTATACTGAAGAAAGCAAATGTTTCAAAGCAAGCCTTAAAAAAGGCGAACTTCAAATGTGAGTTTGATGGCAGTCATTATACCTTCTTAACTGATAAGGGTATTCCTTACATGGAAGGTCACCATTTAATTCCTTGTACGGCATCAAATACCGAGCGCTTCTGGTCTGAAAATAAACGAAACATTGACTGCGTTGAGAATATCATTTGTCTATGCCCTACATGCCACCGACGTATTCATTTTGGTAGTAAAGATGAAAAAGATGCTATTATTAGAGATCTCTATAACAAGCGTAAGTCGTTGTTACAAGTTGTTGGTATTGAGATTTCCATAACAGAAATGTTTACATTATACAAATTGTGTTGAATGATAGTGAATTATTATCAGCAAGAGCATTGACGTCTTTTTTTGATGTCGTAACGTATAAGTCGTTTCAGTATAATTATGAAGAAACGCAATAAATATAAGGCACCTACATACCAGTTTACACCAAAGAATTTCAGAGGGTTAATCAAGTACCCCTCCCTGAAGTTCCAAGTACTAATATTATAAACTGATTCGAGCAATTCTGATAAGTCTTGATACATAACTATTTCGTACTCCTTACAGAGTTTATCTACAATAAGTTAGTTACATTGCATTGATAAGAAATAGTGTTATCCATATTTACCCTATATAATATACATTCACAACATGCTATTTGAATAAATACGGTAAATCTGTAAGCCTTTACTTCTGATTTTGGATTTTCGTAATAAACAAATTCAAAATATTCCACTTTGGAAGATTTAACAAGTAAAATTTTACCACTCTCAATACTAAAATGGTCTAATCTATCAGGCCTTTGTTTAATAATATTTTCAACGTCTTCAATTATTTCATTATCAGTTATTTTCCCACTGTTATTAATGATGTCTAAAAGATTTACCCTAAGTATATTTTCCTTCGGTGTAGTTCCACCAACACTACTCAAAGTATCATTGACCTGCTTGATTGTTGGAAAGTCTTTATCGTTGCCTGTTATTTGTCCCATAAGATTTCTATTTTAATCGTTAATTTTTAAGTTCCTATGGGATATTTATTGCTTATCTCACCAATCGTTTTTTACTTTTTCTTTTTCGGAGACAACATCTTTTTTTAAGGGTGAGGGCAAATTCGTTTTCAGGGGTCAATACTTGTTTCTCAACAGGGATAAAAGCATGTTGCTTTCTCACAAATGGTGGACGTATCTAACAACAAAAGTTTCTTATCCTTGATGTGTTTGAATACTTCAAGAGTAGGATAAACCGTGTACTGTACGGCATCCTTATCCGTTATGATTGCTTGTTTGACTTTTTTGAGGTGTATTCAGATAAGGCATAATTTCCATACCGACAAACATACGGCTGTCGTCAGTAACATAAACGGGGACTTCCGTGCCCTCGATTTTAATTTTCGATATGTATTCAACTACAACGAGCATATTCAATCAATTCTTTATATCTTAACCGATAACCTTGCACATTCTCCATGAAGTACAAGAATCTGTCATCGGTTACAAATTTACAAGTATTTCTCCTGAATACGAATTCATTTACGTAAAATTGAAGATGTTGAGGTGAAACGACACGATAAACACCGATTATCGCACGTTTGAAATTACCCCAAAAGTTCTCTATATTGTTCGTATGTACTTTGCCACGCACGTATTCTCTCATGTGGTGTCTTACGAATAGTGGTCATAGGTATCATTCAATCTGTTATAAGCTCCCCATTCGTCTGTGTAAACCGTTGCTAATAAGTTTACATGTTTGATTACTCTTGGTATCAAATCTTTGGAAGTCGTGGACGGAACAACATGTGCCACAACTTTACCGTTACGTTCAATCATACCGAATACAGGAACTTTATCCTTACAGCTTCGACCTTGTGAATATTTGACTTTCTTATTGGCGTGACGGTTTTTGTTCTTGCCACCAACATAAGTTTCGTCCATTTCCACTTCGTTATCCAATGATTGGTTATCAAACTCGCAACATTTCCTTATGCATTGGAGCATAAACTAAGCTGTTTTTGTGTTATTTTGAGCGTCCTTTGTATCTCCATGGAAGAAAGTCCACCTTTATGTGACATACACATCCAAATAACTATGAACCAATTTTTTGAGCGATACTTTTGTATTCTCGAATATAGTTCCTGTCTTGACATTAAAATACTTGCCCGTATTCTTGCAACGATAACGATTGTTCTTGCACTTATAGACTTTCGATGTAGGGTCAAACGGAGACACGGGATTTCCGTTCCAGAGTATTTGTTCCAGTAAATCAATACATTTCTGTTCGTCAGAAAGTGTCTCAGTCAGTTCTATCAATGTCCTGAATTTAAAATCAAACATATCCGTTTTCCTTTTCTTATAACCCGAAAATAGCAGACATTCCCGATATATGGAAATATAAGATACAGAAAATCCCGAAAACACGCTAAATATTTACTAATCGGATAAATATGATTTCTGAAAGGAAATAATCGGGTAATTTTATTACCTTTGCCCCGGAATTCGGTGTAATAACCGGATTCTAAACATTGTGGAATAGATATACACGAAAGTGTTTAACTGATTCTCATCGATAAAGTCTGGAAAACTAAAAGGTGAACGAGAATGAGTTAGCATCTCTCGCGTCATGCAATATGGCGTGGGAGACTGTTGCTTGTTTTAGTTCGCGGCATTTCCAGACGCCTATCGGTTGAAATAAGTTAGCAGTCCTCACGCTTTCGCATTTTAACTGGTAACATCTTCTTTTTGGGGAACAGGTGAAGAAACAAAATTCAAAATCAAAACATTAAGAATGTTCAGAGCACTGTTACTTACGTGCGTAATGAGTCTGAATTTCGTTGCTTGTGATAAAGGTAACGGAAATGAGCCTTCACCTTATTTTACAGCAGATGAACTTGTTGGAACTGTATGGTCAGGAACAAACAAAGCACAAAACAACTACGAAATCAAAATTGTAAACAAAACCGATTTGAGATTGAACGTCAAGAGTTCAAAAGGTACAGTATATGTTGATAACGAAACTCTAAAATATCAATATAATCAAGAAAACGGAAACTTCACATCAAGTTACGACGAAGATCAAATCAAAGGACAAGTAACCAAAACAACAATGACATTTATTGTCGGAGATGATGACGAACAGATTACTTTGAATTTGAATAAGAAATAACGAAAGAATCAAAGATAAGAGGGACGACACGGATATTTGAATATCTGTGTCCGTCTTTCTTAATCTCATATGTCAGTGTAAACTGGTATGTAGGTGCCATTTTTTATTGAATTCATCAAATTACCCTATAACAATCGCTGTGAGACTTAAGAGGATGTTCAATATGCTATGATTCGAATACTTCGCAATAATGGTTGGGAATATTTATCAAAATATTATATGAAATCTCATTGGTGATGATTTCTGCTGTTATATTCAAATATATCAATCGCTTGATTATCATAATCTATTTTGGCTGAAAAACAATTCAGTCCTATTCGAATATTATCTGTAATTTGGATAAATTTAAGAGGTACTGATAAAATTTGCCTATTTACCACCGTTAAATTGCACGAGGGACAAAATTTTGTCCTTTGTATCCGTTTAGGGAACAAACGGGGACAAAAATGCTGAAAAAATAAGCAAACAAGAGAAAATATGACTCCTAAAATAGCTTATTTTTCCTCTATTTAAGTGCTATTTTATCAGTATTTTACATTTGTGTAAATGATAAATAATTGTAAATTAATTAGTTAAGTTACTTACGATGCACTATTGTATTCTCATTGATTATCAATAGTTTACATCTTAAAAGGTAGACTGCTCAAAAATTTACTTGTTTTTGCGAAAAATCAAAGATTTAACATTTTTTTCATCGACTCCTTCCGAACAGAGGGAAAAGAGGCAAAAACGGCCTTTTGGGACCCCGACAACCTCCGTCTACAAAGATAGGGCATGTCGGGGTTTATTTCGCCAAAATGGGCTGTAAAATCAAGGATGGATTCACGGATATTTTTGGATTCTCAATGAGGTATTTTTTGCTTGAACGGAGTGACCGTTGGGGACCAACCTTTACATCCGGATTGCTTATAAGTTTTGCTGCCAAAAAGAAAAATGACAGAGTCCATTTTCATGGCGCAGCCATCTCTTTTCTTCCCTCATTTTGACTTTACTTTTAATGAACGTATATATGAATACGGGAATAAAGTAAAGGTGGGGTAACTTTCATTATAATAGTTTGGTAAATGCATATCTACTTATACAATCAGTAGCGTTGCAGACCGTATTCTTTCTGAAATAGAAAACAGTGAAGACAATCCTCTTGACTGGGTATATCCTATATGTGGCTTGATATTCAATTCTCCTTTTGCGTCCTCCTCTAATTATTCATGCTTAATCCTAAAAACACCAAAACATAATAGCGCATGAATAATTCTGTTTGATGTCATCTTATTGAAAAGATGAGGAGAGGCAATTCCATGGCATATATCATTTCTTAAATTCCACCCCTATTATCAGTCAGCAATATTCTAAGGTAATTAGCGAAATCATCTGTTAATAATTGAATAGCAATAGGATCTCTTAACATGTCGTCCAAAATTCTTAATTGGAAACCATTTCCTGATTTATTGGGTTTAAGAGTTGGTATATTTCCTATTTCCAGAATATTTCTAATGGCCTCTTCGAGTTGTGGTATGAGCAAATGGAGAGCAACTAAATAATCTTGATTGAAATAGGCTTCAAGCCCTTTTTTGTAATAATAGGAATTCTTTCTGTTTTTATAGCTGGAGATTTAGTAATAAATGACAATATATTTTTTATTGTGAAAATACCTCTTAGGTTTCCTTCTTCAATGACGGCATTGACGAAAATTGTTTCAAACTTCATTGACATGGATATATGTGCAATTAAGTTACCTTCTATGTCAGTTTCAATACCTCCTACGACAGCTTTTACTCGGCCTCTTTCATCAAATATTGATTGAGGAATCATATGCAGGAATGGGGCGTCTTTGACAATACGATCAAGACTCTCTTTTTCACGCTCTTTCTTAGGGATAAATGAATATGTAAAACACCTAATGAATTTTCAACATCTTTTTCATGTAAAATAGAGTTTACACATAAATCCATTTCCTCTTTAGATACAGTAAACTCTTGCTTAAATTCAGTCATCTCATCTTGAATACCCTCTCCGAATTTAGCTATCTTAATGCTTAGTTTGGCAGCTTTATCTTGCAACCCATATTTGATTAATAATTTGTGAAGTTGACTATAATTTCCTACTAATTGCAATTTAGCCATATCGGAAATGATAGCATTAAAAGATTCTTCAACTTTTTCAAATAAATCCTCTATTTTATCAGGCGAATATTTTTTGTAATATCCAGATAAAATATCTGCTAAATCCATCAACAGCCAGGGATCTCGTTTTTCTCTCCATATGCTGGTAATTTATATATTTGTATAAATCGAGTTTCCAAATCAGCGATTAAAGCCTTTTGTTCCTCACTTGTATAACTATTAGGAGATTCTGTGCTAATACGGTATGCCGCCCCCATATTCCTATTGCATTTTCTTTTTCCATGCCTTGATATTAAGTTAGATAAAGCCAACTTAGCTTCTTCCAGCAAATCAACTTGGTTTAATTTTTTTGATAATTTTATTGCTCGCTCAGCTTGTTTGACGCCCAATATAGGATGAGATAAATAATCATTATTTATGATGCAAATTAAGGATTGTATATACGTGCGGGCAATTTCAATATCGCACTTTTCTCCCGTTGCGGCAGCTTTAAAATCCCATACTAAACCAGCATAACGTGCTTTCAATATACAATTCTTTGCATTATTGATACGAGTTTCCCAATATGATATTATTTCCGGGGTGATGAGTTCCCTGTCTGGATATTCTATGAATTCTCCTGTATTGTTGTCTTGAAAAACCAGATGCGGACCAAAATAGAATTTGCCATTAAAAGCATCATTATCACTTTTGTAATCTTCTGTCAATTCAGAAGCCATAACTTCCGCTTGATATGCTACAGAACTTTTTTCTGCATCATTGCAACTGGAATATTTTGATGCATAATCGAAATAATCGAAATGTTTGCCTTCAATGTCAAATTCTGATAGTATTTCTTGTATAGTCATGATAAAGTATTATTAATTGAGCAAATTATACATAATGTATTGAGAGGAAAATGGCGTGTGGAATTTACTTGCCATCTTGATGTTTCTTTTTACTCAGTTTTGAAGATTCGGAGTTGTACGTGGGTATAAATGGGGGATGTTTTCCTGCGGGAGTGAATATTGAAACTTCTTCGTCTGGAAAAAAAAGACTTGATGTCTATCACAATTGATTCACTGTTCTCATTTACCCATCTCAAATAGTTTGGATTCTCTTCAGCCACCTCCTTTATCGTCTTGCCCTTTATATTTACCAAATGTGAAAGAATCTTCAGCACGTAGAATCAGAACATCTTTAAGGTGCTCAGAAATTACATCATCAATGTCAAAGAAAAAGAAATTTGATTCTTCGTTAGCCCATTTTATCCAGTTCCAATCACTGTGGATTACATCTACGACTTTCTCTCCCTTATGCTTGCCTCTTTCAAAAACATCATCCAATTCCAACACTTTGACTGGGTCATGAGTGGGGTCTCCAAGAATATCAAGCAACACCAAGATCCACATGCTCCACATGGGACAGGCTGCGGTTCTATGTCATCTATCTTGCACCAACAATAGCTGGGATCATCAGAACTATTTGCCCTCACTCCATTCCTGTAATAAAAGGCAAAGGCATCTCCATATTGTCCACCTTTCCTGATGGCTTTACTTTATGCACCTCGACATATTGCGAGTGATACCAGCCTGAAACTCGTCCGTCAGGAAAACGCTGAGCAGTGAAAGGCAATGCCCTTCCCAATATTATAATATATGGAAATCAAGCTATTGTGCAATCCTTTTTCCCGGATCGCTTTTATCAGTTTCTCCTTTTCTGAAATCATGTGATTATTCAATATCAACTAGTCTTTCTTTGTATTGCGGCTTAATTATTGTAAAAAATAATTATTAATTAGTTAGGATATTTTCGTCTTAAAAGGTAGAGCTCCTCAAAAATTACTTGTTTTTTGCGAAAAATCAAAGATTTAACGTTTTTTTCATCGGCCTCTTCGAACAGAGGGCAAAAGGCAAAACCTTCCTTTTGAGCCCCGACAGACCCCGTCTGCAAAGATAGGGCATGTCGGGTTTATTTCGCCAAAAGGGCAGTAAAATCGAGGATGGATTCACGGATATTTTGGGGTTCCAATTGTGGGAATCTTTGTCTTTGGTCAGTGTCATTTGCTTGGCTTTAATAACACCAGGGAAACACATAACTTTTGCAGCCAAAAGAAAAATGGTTGAACTGTTTCTGCCATGGCCATCATCTTTTTCTTCCTTGGCTTTGACTTTCATTTTATATTGAATACGGGGATAAAAGTAAAAGTTGATGATTTCATGGAAAAGTGTAGTTCTCAACCTCAAATTTGATAGAAAAGTGTATAAATGAAGCCTCATTCGCTTGAAAAGTGTGACAAAATCGATTTATTCGCTTGAAAAGTGTTGAACTGCTTTAAATATCATAATTTATTCTTTTGCGATTTTACTCATAATACATCACAAAGTAAAAAGTAGGGCTGATTTGTGTATTATATGATATGTTGAATATGGCAAAGAATGTACACGGGCACCAAGTTGCCAAGAAAACTGGAGCAGAAGATGCAGATAGTGGGTGAGCAGATCAGGCTAGCTAGACTGCGTAGGAATTTCAGCATGGCTCAGGTCGCTGAACGTGCAACCTGCTCACCGCTTACGGTTGCCGTGGATAGAAAAGGGGACACCGACGGTAGCTATCGGCATTTATCTTAGAGTTCTCTATGCGCTTCAACTAGATGATGATATACTTCTTCCTTGCCAAAGAAGACGCAATGGGAAAGGCTTTACAGGATTTATGTTTGAAAAGCGAGAGAGCATCTAAAAAAGAATAAGCCATGAAACGACTATAAGTGTGTTTGCCGATTTTGATTGCTGAAAGCACCAAGGCTGATTGAGAGCTGAGCTATGAATCACTTCGTGGCTCGACAAAGCTATGGATTTGCCATAGTGATGACTGGCTAAGGGACTAAGTGGCAACTTGTTTTAGTGATGACTTGAATAACTATCCAGGGCAAATATACAGCTCCAAGCAAGGATATTTTCGGATGTTTTTTGATGCCCTCCCAGACAGATGGGGCCGCACATTGATAAACGTGGTGGAACAGGATTCTGAAGCGAAAGAGGAGTAGAAGCGCCTCTGTCCGCCGTCTTTCATCCTTTGACTATCTTGTCTGAAATCGAAGACTACTCCCGCATGGGTGGTCTCCTCGTTTTAAGGACTCCTTGGACGGAGAATATATCATTACAAGTGAAGTTCCTGCCAGATTCCGCCACTAACCGATATCCGTGAACTAACAATGGACAGTGGATT
>VOFG01001698.1_pt1 | contig 124840 bp, 133 predicted proteins | sample 5384171 | NCBI WGS metagenome assembly VOFG01 (sample SAMN12384726, study PRJNA508395) | human gut metagenome | isolation source: healthy gut F | host: Homo sapiens
AATGTCGGTACAAATCAAAAACCTCATGCGTGATACAACAAAAATGGGAAACAGTATCCGCCAGTATCAAAGTATGCTGAATGTGAACATGACCGAACAGGAAAAACTAAATGCTCTGTTGAGCCAAAAGAAGAATGAACTGAACGAAAGAGAACGTACTATCAATGAACTGCAACAAATGATTAACGCACAGAATGAAAAAGTCCGGAAACTGTTGAGTAGCGTAAAAGATGCGTTATTAGGCTTCAGCAGCGATGAACTGACCGTTCGCGAAAAAGACGGAAAAGTATATGTGGCAATGTCGGATAAATTATTATTCCAATCAGGAAGCGCCCGTCTGGATAAGCGTGGTGAAGAAGCTCTTGGCAAACTGGCCGAAGTACTGAACAAACAGACGGATATTGACGTGTTTATTGAAGGACATACGGACAATAAACCGATCAATACTGTACAATTCAAAGATAACTGGGATTTGAGTGTCATCCGTGCTACCTCTGTTGTCCGCATCCTGATTAAGAATTATCATGTGAATCCGTTGCAGATACAGCCTAGCGGACGTGGCGAATATATGCCTGTCGATGATAACGAAACAGCCGAAGGCAGAAGTAAAAACCGCCGTACGGAGATTATCATGGCTCCGAAACTGGATAAGTTGTTCCAGATGTTGCAGAATTCAGAAGAATCCAAGTAACAAAAATATCTATTTAATACTAAGGGCATCTCATTTTTCATACTGAGATGCCCTTATTTTATTTGCATCATATTCAAATAATTAATTCAATATTTATTCGCATTTTTTCTTGTTTATTTTGCATATTATTAATACATTGCAAAATCTTTATAAACAAACATATATCTATTATGAAAAACAAACTAAATGTATGGGCTAATTTGTGTAAGACAGGATTGGCTATTATGGCAGTATCTGCTTTTGTATCTTGTGGGAATAATAAAGAATTTACAAGTGGGCGTGCCGAAGACGCTATTGAAGATCTTCCAATGTTTCAAGACAGCGCCAATGTAACGACACTTAAAGTTGGCTACTATGAAGAAAACGATGCGGCTGTGCGTTATAAACTACGCCAGCTGGCTGCAAATGAAATGTTAACTTACAGTGCCGAACAAATTAATGAATATATTCCGGCAAGTTACTGGAATCGTGCGAAAACCAAAGAACATGTATTCATCACTGTATCTCTTACCGAAAAAGGTAAAAAATACATCGTCAATGAACCTATCAAAGATAAAGAAAGCAAAGAACTGGAAAATAAAAACAAGGAACAAACTTATCCGGAATCCACTGTGGCTGATAACGAGCAGATTCCTTTACGTAATCCTCAAACGACAGAAAGTGACGTAGCGCAAAGCAGCGATTCCGACTCTTCTTACAATAATAACAATTCATATAGCTCTTCATCCTCTTCATCCAATTCTTCTGTAAAAGAAAAAAAGAGCATGTACCAGAAAAGCAAAAGATAAAGAATATAGCGATCGGCTAAGAATATTAAATTCACTGCCTTCAATAATAAAGAATCCTCTTTGATTGATAATCAAAGAGGATCTTTATTATAATTAATTTATAATCCCAACTTAGTGAAATCTCCGGTGAACCTCATTCTTCAGACACTCATAGAGCTTCTCTAACGTATTCAATCGCATGAAGCTACACTCGTTACATCCGCACGTACTATCGTTCGGTGGAGCAGGGATAAACGTTGTCTGCGGACACTTCTTCTGCATCTCATGCAAGATACCCGATTCGGTAGCCACAATATACGTGTTTTCCGGATGGTTCACGGCATACTTCAACAAAGCAGCCGTAGATCCAACTACATCAGCCAGTTTCAAAACCGTACTCTTACATTCGGGATGTGCCAGGACCAATGCTTCGGGATGCTGCGTTTTCAATTCCACGATCTTTTCAACAGAGAACTGTTCATGCACATGACAGGCTCCGTCCCAAAGCAGCATATTCCTGTTCGTAACAGAGTTGATATAATTACCCAGATTCCTATCCGGACCAAAGATTATTTTCTCATCTTTGGGAAAACTTTCCACGATCTGCCGGGCATTAGTGGAAGTCACCACCACATCTGTCACCGCCTTCACGGCAGCTGTTGTGTTCACGTAAGAAATAACGGTGTGCCCCGGGTGCTCTTTGACAAACTGCGCAAACTTGTCCGCCGGACAACTGTCCGCCAGCGAACAACCCGCTTCCATGTCGGGCACCAGCACTTTCTTATTCGGACAAAGCACCTTCGCCGTTTCCACCCATAAAGTGAACGCCACACATCACAATGATATCCGCTTCCGTTTTCGCCGCCCATTGAGCCAATGCCAAACTGTCACCAACGTAATCAGCGATGTCTTGTATTTCACCCTTCTGGTAGTAGTGGCCCAGAATGATCGCATTCTTTTCTTTCTTCAGCTCATTAATAGCCTTTATGAGTTCATTCATAATAATATTCTTATTTCTTTCCTTTTAAAAAAAATCCTTTGTTAGTGATGATAGCCTGTTAATAGTGTTAGCAAATAAATACGATTTTTCTTGCCGGATAAGTTATTAGTCCATACTTCTGCTTTATGAGTTGGTTATGAACTGATGTAAAGGACAAGATATCCTATTCTACTTACTTCATTATCAATGAAAGCATCGTTAAATGCCGTCAAATAGGAGTTTACTATTAACTCCCTGTTGATAAAGTGCAAAGTTAAAAACTTTATGGATATAAACAGGTAGATAAGTGCTGAAAAATATGTTTATGTCTGCATAGAAAGTTTTGTCTTTGTTTTTTGGAATGTTCATAATGAAGGCCCCTTATATCTTCTTTTGAATAATGCAAGAATTATTTTTCAAATTCTTTCCCGATTGTTTTGACAGGTTTTAAACTGTTATCAACACCTCTGTTAACAGAAAAGAATTACCTTTGTGGACAAGAACATAATAAAAGAAAAGACGTATGCGAAAACTGAAAATAACAGAGCTGAACCGTATCAGTGCCGAAGAGTTTAAACAAGCAGAGAAACTGCCTCTGGTGGTAGTGTTGGATGATATTCGTAGCCTGCATAATATAGGTTCGGTATTCCGCACGTCGGATGCTTTTCGTATTGAATGTATTTATTTGTGTGGTATAACAGCAACTCCTCCACACCCCGAAATGCATAAGACAGCGCTGGGGGCAGAGTTCACTGTTGACTGGAAGTATGTTAATAACGCTGTTGATGCTGTTGATAACCTCGGAACGAAGGGTATATCGTGTATTCTGTAGAACAGGCGGAAGGAAGCATCATGCTTGATGAACTTCAATTGGATAAAAGTAAGAAATACGCTATCGTAATGGGAAACGAAGTGAAAGGGGTACAGCAGGAGGTTATTAACCATTCAGACGGTTGTATCGAAATACCTCAATATGGTACCAAACACTCGCTGAATGTTTCTGTAACGACTGGAATTGTGATTTGGGATTTATTCAAAAAGCTACACTAATAGTCATAATACAGGATTGGTTAATAAGTTGTTTATAACGAGTTAATAGCTTAGTTAATTCATTTATAATCAATAACTATGTATTGTTTATAACTATATGGAGCCATGTTGATTCTATGGGTATTGGGTAGTTATTATTATAGTTGTTGATAGTGCGTTTTCAGGCTGTTAATACTTGAGTTGTCAGGTATTAACAGCCTATATGATACGTATTAATAGCTGGGAACTCAAGTATTAACTTCTGAGAAACCGGAAATTAATACCTTGCAGGAAGCTTGTTAATTCTTGAAATGATAACTAGTAGGGTTGAGTAGTTGATAAATTGGCTTGTAAGGTTGATAAACTTATAAGCCGATTGATTTTAGATCTGCCCGTTCTCCACCATCAACACTACACGTTCCGTTAGTTTGTCTTCACCTTGTGGATCATATTCTTTTTTTAGACTGGCTCCGAATAATGCAGCAAAAGTCTGATAGAATCCCGCTTTGAAAGGTCCCATAAATGCTTTCACCAGTTCATAGCTGGTAGAATTGCTTTGGCGGTCTATTAATTTAATCAATAGTTTCCCCTGTGCAAAAGATAGTTTCTTCATTCGGGGAGTATATTGATCTTTCAAGCCTTTTTCCACACGTTTGATATGTTTCTGGCGGGCTTTCTCGTTGGGTAGCGTCTGGAGGTACTCGTAAGTTTCAATAATAGCCTGGTTAATTTCCTGGAGATAGGATATACCTTTTTCACATTGCGGACCAGTCGGTAGTATTCTAGCCGTTCTTTTTCGTTCTTGAATTTTAGCGGGCGGAAGATATAAACAGTCCTTAACTGGACACATGGAATGGTATCTCCGTTGTAGATACACATTGGAACCAAGTATCCGTTGATGCTTTGTTTTTCTTGAGCTTGCAGGCGCAACGAACAACAAACAATAGCAAACAGCGTCATTATTACTATGTTAAGTCTTCTTTTCACGTTACAAAAATAGAATTAAAATTTTATTATTCAGATATTTTCTTAGAGCGTTAACCTATTTAAAGTATCTTTGCGGCCTTGTCTGTTAAAACGCAAGAAGAATAAACCATTTTATTGATGAAAACTACTCAACTATTACGGTTGATAAGTATTATAAACAGCCTGTTCATAATTCCTGCTTGTAGTGCTCAAAACCCTTCAGAAACTCTTATGGAGGAAGTTCTTGAAGATTTATCTGTTAATAATGATATTAATAACTCGGTTAATTCCCTGAATTGGGAAAATGAATTGGAAGAGCTTTCCAACCGTCTGCAAGAACCTGTAAATTTAAATAGTGCTACCCGTGAACAACTCGAACAATTTCCTTTTTTAAGTGATATTCAGATTGAGCATTTACTGGCTTACATTTATATACATGGGCAAATGGAAACCATTTATGAACTTCAACTGGTAGAAGAGATGGATAAACAAACAATCCAATATTTACTGCCTTTCGTCTGTATAAAAGCTATTAACAATGAACCTGCTTTCCGGTGGAAAAGTCTGTTGAAAGACGCAGCGAAGTATGGTAAGAATGAAGTCTTAACTCGCTTGGATATACCATTTTATAAGCGAAAAGGTTATGAACATACCTATTTAGGACCTTCTGTTTATAACTCTGTGAAATACAGTTTCCGATACAGTGACCGACTCTATGCAGGAGTCGTTGCCGAGAAAGATGCCGGAGAACCTTTTGGAGCTTTACACAATTGTTATGGCTATGATTATTATTCCTTTTATCTGTTATTCAAAGACTGTGGGCGGTTAAAAACATTAGCTGTTGGTAACTATCGGTTAAGTTTCGGGCAGGGGTTAGTGATGAGTACGGATTATTTAATGGGAAAAACAATATACGCATCCTCTTTCAATAATCGTAATTGTGGGATAAAGAAACACTCTTCCAGTGACGAATACAACTATTTTCGAGGAGTAGCTGCCACTGTTTCTTTGACAAAAGATTGGGATATTTCCGGTTTCTATTCACACCGTTCTCTGGATGGAGTAATCACTGACGGAGAAATCACTTCTATCTACAAAACCGGACTGCATCGAAGTCAAAAGGAAGCGGATAAAAAGAACCTGTTCACCATGCAATTAACAGGTGGACACGTGAGTTATCAACACAACCGTATCAGATTGGGTATCACCGGTATCTACTACCTTTTCAACCGACCATACGAACCGGAATTAACAGGCTATTCCAAATACAATCTTCATGGAAACAATTTCTATAATCTGGGAATAGATTATGCTTACCGTTGGCGTCGTTTTTCTTTTCAGGGAGAAACGGCGATCGGAAAACAAGGTTGGGCTTCTTTGAACCGTTTGCAATATTCACCGGTTCAAAACACTCAAATCATGTTGATACATCGGTTTTATTCTTATGATTATTGGGCTATGTACGCTCATTCATTCGGTGAAGGAAGTACGACACAAAATGAACAGGGATATTATATCGGCTTGGAGGCTTCTCCTTTTGCTTATTGGAAGTTTTTCGCCTCATTCGATTTATTTTCCTTTCCGTGGAAAAAATACAGAGTGAATAAACCCTCCCGCGGAACAGATGCTCTGTTCCACCACTTCTACTCCATACAGCAATTTATCAATGTATCTAAGGTATCGTTATAAACAGAAAGAGCGTGACTTGACAGGTAGTAAAGGAACACTAACGCTTCCTATTTTTCATCATCAACTTCGATACCGTTTGAACTATTTTTTAGAAGATGTGTTTAGCTGTCGTACAACTTTAGATTACAACCATTTTCATTCTCAAGACAGGGCTGCTAGTAAAGGATATCAAGTTACACAAATGATATCCTCCCAACTGCCTTGGACCAGGCTGTTTGCTGACGTTCAAGGCAGTTACATTTGTACGGACGATTATGACTCGCGTGTATATGCTTCGGAAAGCGGATTGCTTTATACGTTTTATACTCCGTCTTTCAAGGTCGTGGATTCCGGTGTAGTATCCGTTTGAGATATGAACTGAACAAACACTGTTGTTTATAACCAAGTTCGGCGAAACTGTCTATCTGAATCGGAATGAAATAGGTTCAGGCAACGATTTGATCTGTGGAAATAAAAAAGGAGATATACAAATGCAACTGCGTATCAAGTTTTAATGTATATTTGTCTGCCAGAAAATAATAAAAGAATACGAGAATAAATGGATGATAAAGCTGCTTTTGACAGAATGTTTAATGAGTGGTATGCACAATTTGTATATTTTGCATATTATTTTGTAAATGATGTCGAGGTCTGCCGAGATATCGTAAGTGATGCTTTTGAGTATTTGTGGCGTAATTATGATAAGATAGAAGAAGTTACAGCGAAAACTTATTTGTATACAATAATCCGTACACGTTGCATAGATTACCTTCGCAAGCAAAATATTCATGAAGAATATGTCGAATTTACTTCGCAATTGACTGATAAAATGATAGAAGGCGATTCGCAAAATTCTGATTCTCGTTTTTGCGTATTCGTGAAGCTATGAAAAGTTGACTCCTTATAATTATCATATTTTGGAAGCATGCTATATTCATAATAAGAAATATAAGGAAGTGGCCGAGGAACTCAATGTAAGCGTGGCAGCTATTCATAAGAATATAGTAGAAGGCTTTGCGTATTCTTCGTGAAGAATTAGGCCAAAAAGGTAACCGGAATTGACTTTAAAACGTAAATATATATATTGAATACATTATTTATGGATGAAAAGAATATAAATATAAGCAAGTCGGAAGAAGAACTCCTGGAAATTATGGAGAATCGTTCGCATATAACTGTTGGTCAATTGCATAATTTGGAAGAAGATGAGGAATGTTTGCAAGCATGTTCTGATTTGGCAGAAATTGTGATAGAGATGCAGAAAGAGCAAAATTTACTGGCAATTGATGTCCGGAAAGAACTGGCAGATTTTCGTAATAAACATTCTAAGAATGATCGAAGAAAAAATACGCATACTGTGGGCTAGTGTCACAGGTGTAGCGGCGGCTGTTGCCATCATTTTAGTTTTGCGTGCAATGATGATTTCGTCGCAACCGGAAATCATTCAAGTGTTTCAAGCCAATCATGTTGCCCGAGAAGTCACTTTACAAGTGAATGATGAGAAGGAAATAAAACCACTGAAAAGAAGTGGTAGAATCTCTTTCGTCTTCCTCTACTGCACAGTTGTCTTCTAAAAAAATAGATTATAGTCGTGTTCTTCTTCAGACAGAAACCAAGGAAGTAGGAAAGCAGAAAGTACAGATACATAGATTAAGTATTCCTAGGGGAGAGACATTCAAAGTCGTTTTATCCGAGGGGACTGAAGTATTCTTGAATTCAGACAGTCGTTTGGCTTATCCTACTGTTTTCAAAGGAAAAGAAAGAGTCGTCTCTTTGGAAGGTGAAGCTTATTTTAAAGTTACTAAAGATGCAAAACATCCTTTTATTGTGAAAAGTGGAAATCTACAGGTTCGCGTATTAGGAACGGAATTTAATGTGCGTAGCTACTCTCCTATTGATGTCCGTGTTACGCTCATTACAGGAAAAGTGGCTGTTAGCGATACTTGTGGAATTCATAGTGTTGAAATGATGCCGGGACAAAGTGCACAGCTTTCTTCTGACGGAACATTTGCCGTGAACGAGGTGGATATTGAATCATTTTTGTATTGGAAGGAAGGATTTTTCTATTTTGACGATGTTGCTCTGGTTGACATGATGAAAGAAATAGGGCGTTGGTATAATATAGATATTGAGTTCCGCAATAGCAAAATTATGGATCTTCGTATGCATTTCTTTGCAAATCGTCACCAAGACATCTTTCACTTGATTGAATTATTGAATCGAATGGAGAGGATACATGCTCATTTTGAAACAGGAAAACTAATTATCGAATAAAAAGCAAGCAAAAAGATATAAATCTGAATAGAAAAATATATTTCTGAAAAAAAACTATTTTAAGGGTAACCCTTCTTTTTTAAACTTCGTATACAATTAAAAGAATGAAATATTATTTAACTATTCAGGCTTATGAAAAAGAATCAAGCACAAAAGTTCATTGTTTTATTCTTGCTTTTCCTTTTTGCCTATTCATGGCGTGTAGAAGCGCAAACAGGTAAGGAAAAGCAAATAACAATGGAGTTTAAAAATGAAGGGTTACCCTCTATTTTTAAACGTTTTGAAAAAGTATCGGGGTATAAAGTTCTTTTTATCTATGATGAAATTAGCTCTTATACTTCTACCGGAAAAGTAGAAAAAGCTACAGTCGATGAAGCATTGAAAGTGATTATCGGGAAAAAATCCGTTGAAATACCACATTGACGGACAATTCATCAATATCACAAGAGGATTCTAAAAAGTTTTTTCTCACAAGTAAAAGGAAAAGTGCTTTCCGAGGAAGACGGACTTCCTGTTATCGGTGCCACTATTATCGTAGAAGATGCTAGTAATAACCGTACTATCACGGACAATAATGGTAATTTTCAGCTTTCTAATGTTCCGAAAGATAGTCGGGTTAGAATATCGTATGTAGGTTTGGAGACTCAGTTCTTGCATCCTTCATCCTATATGTCGGTAGTGATGAAGTCTGATACAAAAGCACTCGATGAAGTGGTGGTGACAGGTATGTTTAATAGAAAGAAAGAGGGATTCACTGGTTCTGCTGTTACTATCAAAGGTGAGGATCTGAAAAATATAGTACGAACAATGTGGCTAAAGCGATAGCCGCTGTTGCTCCCGGACTTCGTATTCGTGGATAATATCAATATGGGGATCTAATCCGAATGGTTTGCCTGATATGCGTATGCGTGGTAGTGCAAATATGGATATGGGCACACAATCTGTAGATTTTAATTCTACCAGTAATGATGTGCTGGCAGTTCAGGGCGAGTATGAGACGTATGCCAACCAACCGTTGCTTATCATGGACGGATTTGAAATCAGTATACAGACACTTGCCGATATGGATCCCGATCGTGTTGCTTCTATCGTTGTGTTGAAAGATGCGGCAGCTACGGCTATTTATGGTTCGCGTGCGGCAAATGGAGTAATTGTTATCGAAAGCAAGACTCCCAAACCGGGACGGATTTGGGTGACTTATGGTGGGGAACTTCGTATTGAAGCTCCGGATATGACCGGGTATAACTTGATGAATGCAAGAGAGAAGATAGATGCAGAGTTGCAAAGCGGACTTTATACATACGGTGGCGCGACTGTTGAAAAATGGCAGCTCTATCAATCTAAATTGCGTGAAGTGCTGGCAGGAGTAAATACTTATTGGCTGGACAAGCCTTTGCAAACAGCTTTCCAACAACGACATACAGTTACGCTGGAAGGTGGTGATGAAGCCTTACGCTATCGGATGTATGTCGGATATAATAGTTCTCGGGTGTGATGAAAGACAGCAAACGTGATGTACTGACCGGATCACTTGATTTTCAGTATCGCCTGAAAAAAGTGTTGTTAAAGAATAGTATTACGTTGGATAATTCGGTGGCTAATGAGTCTCCATGGGGAAGTTTTAGTGAATATACCCGCTTGAATCCTTATCTGCGTCCGTATGGAGAGAACGGAGAAATACAAAAACGGCTTGATAATTTCGAAGGAGTGGGTGGTGAGTCGAGCTACCTGAATCCGATGTATAATACGACATTCAACAGTAAAGACCAAAGTAAAAACTTTACAGTACGTGAACTTTTCAAGGTGGAATATAATCCTACTAATGAATTGCGGTTTGAAGGAGCTTTCAATTTATCTAAGAGTGTAGGACATCGTGATATTTTTCGTCCTGCACAACATACGCTTTTTGATAATGTGACTGATCCTACCTTAAGAGGTGATTACCGCAGAAGCCAGAGTGAAGCTGTCAATTGGGGCATCGATTTGACAGGAAGCTGGAACAAGCAATTGAAAGACCACTACCTGACTGCTAATGCACGTATGAGTGTATTGGAGAATAATTCGGAGACTTATGGAAACTATGTGACCGGTTTCCCGAATGATAATATGGATAACTTGTTGTTTGGTAAGAAATATAATGAGAAAGTGACGGGCGATGAGAGGACAACACGCTCTATCGGTTGGGTGGCTGCCGGAGGTTATTCTTATAAATATAAGTATTCGTTCGACTTTAATATACGCTTGGACGGTTCTTCACAGTTTGGAAAAAATAACCGTTGGGCTCCTTTCTGGTCAACAGGATTGCGCTGGGATTTGAAAAAGAGAACTTTTTGAAAGATGTATCTTTTATTTCCGATTTCATTTTGAGGGGTACATACGGTACGACCGGTTCCCAAGGTTTTGATCCTTATCAGGCACATGGTTATTATACATACTCCAATTTACTGCTTCCTTATTACTCGTCGGATGCAACAGGTTCGGAAATCTTGGCTATGCATAATGAAAGTTTAAAATGGCAGACTACGAAAAGTACTAACCTTGCTTTGGAACTCGGTTTCTTTGACCAGCGTCTTACCGCACGTGTGGAGTATTATCGGAAAATAACAGATAATATGGTTACCTATATAAGCCTTGCTCCTTCTCTTGGCTTCGGCAGTTATCCGGAAAATCTGGGTAAGATAGAGAATAAGGGTTGGGAAATTTCTCTCTCGGCTATTCCTTATAAAAACACTGCTAAGCAGGCTTATTGGACAATTACAGTAAACGGTTCTCATAATACTGACAAACTGCTGAAAATATCGGAAGCGATGAAATACAGAAATGATATGAATGCATCAGATCTAAAAGATACGCCGTTGCCACGTTATGAAGAAGGTGAATCTCTTTCCCGTATTTGGGTAGTACGTTCATTAGGTATTGATCCGGCTTCCGGAGATGAAATATTATTAAAGCGTAACGGGGAGATGACGAGCGCCGTTAACTGGAGTGCGAATGATGTAGTACCTATTGGTAATACAGAACCTACATGGCAAGGATATATTAATTCTTCCTTTACATATAGAGGTTGGGGAGCAGATGTCAGTTTCAGGTATCAGTTTGGCGGTCAGGTATATAATCAGACTTTGCTTGACAAGGTGGAAAATGCCAATCTGAAATATAATGTAGACCGGCGGGTAAGTCAGTTGCGTTGGGCTAAACCGGGTGACAAGGCACAATTCCGTACTCTTACCCCCAGTGGTTGGGAAACGAAAGCTACTTCTCGGTTTATCATGGATGAAAATATATTCCAGGGAAGTTCGTTGTCTGTTTACTATCGTATGGATCGTACTAATACAAAATTTATTAGTCATTGGGGATTGAGTTCCGCTAAAGTGACGTTTAATATGGAAGACTTTTTCTATTGGTCTACAGTGAAACGCGAAAGAGGTCTGTACTATCCGTATTCCCGTCAGTTTACTTTTGCTTTGAATGTTGCTTTCTAATTAAAAACATATTTGTATGAAACAGATAATATATATACTATTAACAACAACAATGCTGGGACTTATGTCTTGCAGCGACTGGTTGGATGTATCTCCGAAGACTTCTATTCCTACCGACAAGCAATTTGAGTCGGAATCAGGATTTAAGGATGCGCTTACAGGTATTTATTTGAAGTTGGGAACCACGACATTATATGCCGGAGACTTGACTTATGCTTATTTGGATGAGTTGGCAGGATTATATTCCGATTATCCGGGATATAATACAAATGCTGTTTTCGACCAAAGTATCGTGTTCGATTATGAGAACATGTTTTTGAGTAAGAAGAATGGGATTTACTCAACGATGTATAACATCATAGCCAATATTAATAACTTCTTGGAGTACGTAGACAAAAATAAAGATGTTTTAGTTACCGAACGCTATTATGAAACCATGAAGGGAGAAGCACTCGGGCTTCGCGCTTTTCTTCATTTTGATTTGTTGCGTATGTTCGGTCCTGTTTATAAGGAACATCCTGCATTCAAAGCTATACCCTACCGTATTGCTTTTGATAAGGATGCCACTCCTGTTTTACCAGCCAGCGAAGTGGTTGACGCTATTCTCAAAGATTTGAATGACGCTGAAAAATTACTGAAAGAGAATGATCCTCTTGATTTCTTTACCGACCAGACGGATGAAGATTTTACAGATAAAAATAGTTTTCTTGTCAATCGTGAGTTTCGTATGAATCTATATGCGGTTAAAGCTATGCTGGCTCGTGTATATTGTTACAAAGGTGATGCGGAAAGTAAAGGATTGGCCACAGAGTACGCTAAAGAGGTAATTGCTGCCTCTAAGTATTTTGCATTGTACAAGTCGCAGACTGCTTCCAATTACAATTCCATACGCTATGCAGAGCAAATCTTTGGAATAACAGTCAATGAATTCTCCAATTTGCTTATTGGAAATTATATGGATATGGAGAATACCAATACTCAGCAACATTTCTATCTGGATGGAGATAAATTTAAATTCTTCTATGAAACAGCCGATGCAGGGAATACTGACTGGAGAAAAAATACGGAAATGTTTGAAGTTATTAATGGGGCAAGTCGGACAGATGTTTTGTAGAAAATATAACCAGAAACCGTTGAATGGCGGATATGCTTATTCCGGTGCTAATGCAGTTCCTTTGATACGCTTGCCCGAAATGTATTATATTGTAGCGGAATGTGTTCCTTCTGCATCAGAAAGTGCTGACGCGTTAAATACCGTACGTTTTGCACGTGGTATCTCTTATAGTGACGAATTATACCGACTACCGGATATGATGACCTTGATAATACTTCGGAAGAAGACAAAAATCAGACTAAACGTATTAATGAGATAATGAAAGAATATAGAAAAGAATATTTCGCGGAAGGTCAGCTTTTCTACTTCTTGAAAGCGCATAATTATAGCACTTATTATGGTTGTGGGATTGAAACGATGACTGAAGCCCATTATCAGATGACGTTGCCGGATGACGAGTATATTTTTGGAAACAACTCTAAATGATGAAGCATTATGAAACGTATTATATATTTTGTTTTAGCTATTCTTGTTTGCGGCATTTATGTAGGATGCAGTGAAAACGAGATAGACTTATATGACCAGACACCTCGTATCAATTTCTATAGTAGCACACGCATGTCCGTACTTTGGTTGATACGGACTATGTGAAGAAGATGACCCTTATGCTGTAGACAGTTTCGAGGTAAGAATACAAGGAGATCTTTTGAAAGAGAATCGTGATTTCTGTGTGAAAGTTACCCCGAATAGCGATTATCAGAATTCAGTAGATGTACTATTGGAAAGCAAGTATACATATACTGAACTTGATACGGTTTGCCAGGTATTCTATTATAAAATAAATCGTCCGAAAGTAGAGGCAGGTAGAAATGTTTATGGTTGTTATCTGGAGTTTGATTTGAATAACCCTCTTCATCAGTTTGATAAAGGTCTGGTAGAAAAGAATCAAATCGTTTTAAATGTCAGATGGGAGTTGAAACCGACCGAATGGAGTGATTATGTGGGATTTGGTAGCTATAGCGATGCTAAATATATGTTTATTATGGATGTATGCAACGTGTATGGGATGATCTGGAAGATGAGGATGTTGACAAGTCAAACAAGCTTACAAAGAATACATTGAAGCAGGAAATCCACCGATTTTAGGCGAAGAGGGTGATGAAATTGAATATGAATAAGATTAAAAAGAAACGTTATGAGGAAATATATCATCTGTATAGTAAGTTTTATCGGAGCGGCTTTATTGCAAACAGGCTGTTACGATGACAAGGGAGATTACGATTATCATGATGTAAATACGATGGCTATCGTAATACCTGAAACGAAGGTACGTATGCCTAAAGAGGAAGCAGTGGAAATTTCAATTATACCCGAGATTTCTCAGACTTTGGAGCAAAATGAGGAAAACCTTGTGTTTCAATGGAAGAAAACAATCGAAGGAAAGAAAGCGGGGTCGGACAGACTTAGTGATTATAAAGATTATTCCGTAGGCAAAGAATGTAAAGTAACAGTCGAGCCTTATGAATCCGAAAATATAGGTTTGATGTTGGTCATTACGGATAAAAAAAAGAATGGAACAACCTGGTATCAGATAGGTGAAGTTGCAATTATTCGTCCTTTAAATCCTTGCTGGTTTGTATTGCAGGAAAAAGAAGGAAAGGGAGTATTAGGAGCGATAGAGGGTACTCCGGAAGGATATTATGTTTATCCGGATGTCTTTAAATCAGAACTGAATCAGTCATTTCCGTTAGAAGGAAAACCTTTGGCGGTAAGTGCAAGAAAAAACTATGGGGATTCGTATTTGAGTAGTATGCTGGTTTTTTTTGGTTTTAAAGTAAGTCCGGCGTTAATGGTGGTAACCGATCGGGACTTGGCCTTGTTGACTCCAAGTACTTTAATAACGAGATATCCATCGAATAAAATACTTTTTGAACCGAGCGGGAAAAGGGGAACCGTTGAATATCGAGCTCTATAAGATGAGTGCTCATGGTGAATTGTTTGTAAATAGTGGAAAAGCATATTGTGCTCCTATGGATGGATTTTGTGTACCATTTTCAGTAAAAAAAGAAAGTGAGTTTCCCGCCATTTCCGCTTATGGTTCGTATGGAGGAGGCTTTTTGTTTTTTGATTCTGAAAATCATCGTTTTCTTAGTGCATCTATTCCGGGTTATTATGATTATATGATGAATCAGGCTACTCAAAATATACGTAATTATGGTACTAAATGGAGTGACCAGAAGCCTGTATCCACGTATTCAATGTCAGACGAATCTAATTTGTTTGATCCGGATGTAATTGATCCATCTTTAGAAGTACATGATATTGTTACGGGTGGAAATTGGGGAAATTTTGCTTATGCAATTGCTGCTCCCCATAACGGAAAAGAGCTGACTGTGTTTAAATTCAGTGCGCAAGATGAAGATCCGATTTGTGCTGCCCAGTATACGATTGCCTTACCGTCCGAAGTAAATGTAGAAACAGCAAAATTTGCAGCTTCTTACGCGTATACGGCAAATCTTATATTTATGACATCGGGTAATAAATTATATCGCATTGATCTTGGTCGCGGAAGGGCAATTGAACTTTATACTTATGAAACTGATCCGTCAGCACAGATAGTTGATTTAAATTTAAGGATTCTGAAAGTGTGAGAGAGGAAGATGACGATGAGGAGACTGGCGAATATAAGGAGAAACTCGGCATGTCTCTCGGATTAGGCATCAATACAGCTGATAAAGGTGTAGTTGTAGAATTGCAACTGACAGTGGCAGGTGATGTAGCCCGCGAAGAAAACAGCATTTGTGTTTACGAAGATCCCGAGCAGACTCATTGGGAAGATTGTTGATATTAGCTATAATTATGAATAGTATAAATCGCTCTTTATGCTAAAAGGAATTATCGGTGCAGTATTTCTTGCAGTTGCCTGTACTTGTTTGTACGGGCAACAGCCAAGTATGGCTACTTTTCTAAAAGAAGGAGCACCAGTGGAAGTTATTCCCGGTATGTTTACTACTTATCGAAGTGGTAAACATATCTATTGGGAAATTCCGGATTCATTGATTGGACGTGAATTTGCCGTAACGACAACTATCCTGACAGCTCCTGCCCGTCCGGACCGGGATATGGAGAAGAAATTCGGATATGCGGGTGATATGATAGGTCCGGTATTCTTCAGTTTCAGGAAACAGGGTGATGAATTGTGGATGATGGATCCACAAATGAGAGGGTGATAGAAAATCCTGAAGGAACGTATGCAAAGATTGCTGCCCAACGTGGGAATAGCAGGCTTTATAAAAGATTGCCGGTCAAAGCTAAGACTCAGGGAAGTAGCCTGATAGAGATTGGCGAGGTATTAAAAGATTTCCCTTTGTTTACTCTCGATATTGTATCTTTTGATTTATTGGTAGGTACGCGTTTAAAGAGAGAAAGATTGCATCAAGGAAATCAAGGGATATGACAACCGCTTGTTGGTTCACGCATCACGGGCTTATCGAAGTTCGTCAATAGGAATGCCCGGCAAACCTGTTTCACCTCCTTATATTGGTGACTGGGATACGGGTGTCTGCATTAAATTACTATCAAAAAAGCCATTGGAAGCAGTTTCTGCAAATAGCGGAGCCTACTTTTCTATCAGCAAGGAATGTTTTCAAGGGGATCAGCCCGCTGTCCGGAAAGCTGTTATCAAACGGTGGCGGCTGGAGATAAGGGCGGAAGACAAGGAAAAGTACATGAAGGGGAACTAGTGGAGCCGATACAACCTATTATTTTTATATAGATCGTAATACACCGGAAAAGTATATTGGTTGCATTATTGAGGCAGTACGTGACTGGCGTCCTGCTTTCGAGCAAGCCGGATTTAAGAATGCCATTGATGCACGACTGGCTCCCACCGTTGAAGAAGATCCGGATTTTAGTATTTATGACAGTACTTATCCGTTTATCTCATGGAAGATATCAGGACAAAATAACGCTTATGGGCCGACTCCTTGTGAATCCCGGTCCGGAGAGATTATTGCTTGCCACATCGGTATTTTCAGCAGTGTGTTGAATTTGGAACAAAAATGGTATTTTGCTCAATGTGGAGCCAATGACCCGCAGGCATGGAACATAGAATTTCCGGACTCTTTGCAATTGGAACAGATAAAACAAGTATTCATTCATGAAGTGGGTCACACATTGGGATTGGAACATAACTTTCTGGGTAGTTCCCATTATTCCATAGACCAGTTGCGTGATAATGACTTTTTGAGTCGATATAGTATAGGAAGTTCCATAATGGACTATGTACGATATAATTACGCTTTGCGTCCTCAAGATAAGGTTGATTTGAAAAACAGGCGGGTACGTGTCGGCGAATATGATAAGTGGGCTATTGAATGGGGCTATCGTATATTTCCGGGTAAAGGATGCTTCTGAAAGAGAAGAGAACAGAGAGCGTTGGAATCAGGAAAAACAGAAAGATCCTTCATTACATTTTTCGGGCAGGATAGATGTAAGGGCTCAGGCAGAAGATTTAGGTAATGACCATGTTATGGTTAATACACAGGGAATAGAGAACTTGAAATATTTGTGTGAACATCCGGATGTCTGGCATGTAACGGACAAAACGTCTTTTATGTATTACAGGGGCGTTATGAAGCGGTATTGAATCATTATAAACAGTGGGTACAGCATGTTTTGTCGCATTTGGGCGGAAAACGTCTTGCGGAAGCCGATGATGAGAATATTTATATACCGGAAAAGGCTGATTACAATAAGAAGGTGATGAACTTTATACAGACTTATGTATTACAGCCTCCTGCGTGGATGTTTAATGAAAATCGTTTACCCATAAATTAGAAATAGATGCCAGTCAAGAATTCGACCGTTTTTATGAGGAACTTATGTCGGAAATAATCCGTTCTCTTCGGAAGGTGGAAGAATCAGAGAATGCTTGTGAGGATATGTTATCTGTAAATGAGTTTTTGGAAAGTATGCATGAAGGGTTATTCGTTGAATGGACTGATAATGTTCCTGTAAGTGAAGCGAAGCATAAGATACAGACGCTTTATGTAAATAAACTCTGTGATTTACTGGATCGGTCGGAAAAGATAACCTCCTCGAAATTATTAGTTTCTGTTATGCAAGCTTTGAATAGAATTAAGAAAGAGGGGCTTGATTATAGTAATAGGGTAGAAGAACCGGTTGCTAAAAAACGTGCTATGTTTCTGGTAGATAGCATTATATTTTAAGGATGAAAAGCAAATAAAGAGGCTCATGAATAAAAGAAAATATGTGATTATTATATTGTTGTGTATGGCCGCATGGCTCCAGGCACAAGATTCCGTCAAAGCGTTTGATGAATTTTTGTCACCGGAATGAAAAAAATAGAGGGTGTATTTCCTGTATATGTAGCGGAGAAGGAGGTTTATCTGGAAATACCCCGTGAATATATCGGGCGGGAGATTGAAGTTCGCGGACAGATAGATAGAGGCTTCGATTTACTGAATCGTCCCGTTACCGGTTTGGGGGTAGTACGCATCATGTCTCCTGATAAAGCTACAATTTGTTTCCAAAAACCGTTTTATACAGAGCGTATTTTAGATGAAAAGAGTGTATATCAGCGGTCGTTTTCGTTGTCAAATATACAACCTGCCGGTGATAGCTATCCGGTAGTGGCTTATTCGAAAGAACAAGGAGCTATTATTCGGATAACAGAGTATCTGATGACTGGCGATGACTGGTTCAGCTATAATGATAGTTTTATTCGTTCCTTGGTTCCGGAACTGTCGGAAATAATGAAAATACATCCTTTTAAGGAAGGTGTGTCGTTTACGGTCAGGCGCTATCATGGAGTTGAAGCGGAAAGATATATGCTGTCCAGTTCTGCCGTTCTATTGCCTGAAGGTAGTATGCCTTTGGAAGTCACTTGTGCAGTACGCTTGCTACCTCTGAAAGAAAGATCAGATCCGCCTGGCAGATTACAGAATACCCTACCGGACATTGAGTTTCAAAGATTACTCGCAAAATCCTTATTGTATGGTAGAAGATTCATTGATTCTTCGTTGGGATATGTCGAAACCGCTTATTTTTTATGTAGATACGCTTTTTCCGAAGGAATATTTTCAAGCTGTGAAAGAAGGAATATTGGTATGGAATACTGCATTCCGCAAGGCAGGTATCCGGGATGCTTTACAAGTGAAGTATGCAGACAGCAATATTGTTCCGGCCGAACAGCGTGCTTTCGTTTCTTATGATTTGATGATGCCGGGGATAAAGAGCGACTTTACCTGTCATCCTCGTACCGGAGAAATACTGTCATGTCGGGTGAATATCGGACATGGATTTCAAAAAGGAAAATTGGATGACTATTTGTTGAGTTGTGGCGCTTCGGATCCGCGTATCTAGCCGACCGTTATGCAAAGGAAGTGGAAAAAGAGTTGTTGCAAAATGAAATAACGGGGAAATCGGGCATCTTTTAGGTTTACGCGGAAATCTGTCCAAAAACTCGTGCGGAACGACTTGAAAGTAGGGGAAGATGCTTGCCGGGCTATTTATTTTGGTTATCATCCTCTCAAAGGAAGGACCGGAATTGCTATGATGAACGGGAGCAACTCCGTCGATGGATAGATAAAAACCTGCCGGATGGGACCCATTCTAATTCTTCCTCCATCCGATTATGCAGCAAAGGTGTCAAATCTGCAGATTATACTAAATCAATTGGATAAGATTGTGTATAAAGGAGGAAAAAAGGGACAAAGGGAGTTCGCTCACTGATATATACAGAAAGGCTATTCGTCTGTATGGAAGTTACCTGATGGGAATAGCTGAAACAGTGGGAAGTTCCCAACCGGCAGATGCACAACATCAAGCAATGCTCGAACTGGATAACTATTTATTTCATCCTGTAGAAAAGATGGAATGTACGTATGTAAAAGAGAATTTACTGGAAGCAAGAAATAACATTCTATATCCGGAATTGGTAAAGATGTTCAAGCACTTACTAAGTATAGAAACAATATCGGCTCTTAGATTGCAAGCATTACATAGTAATCAAAAAGGATATAGTGATGACGATTTCTTCCGGGATTTTATAAAGGGCTGTTTAATGATTTTGATCCGTCGGCTGCTGTAAGCTATGAACAAATGGATATCCAGTTGATATGTCTGGACGCATGGTTGGATATAATACAGGAAAATGCAAAACATACTAGTACAACGAAGCGTTTAAAGGATGAATTGCATAGTCTGTACAACAGATTGGAGAAGCTTAGTACGATACATCCCCAGGCAGAGGTGCGTGATATGTACACTGCTTTTGAGAAGAATGGATCAATATTTTTTCTTATGGGAAGAATTGTTTGGGATGATGAAAAAATGGTCGTACAGATAGAATAACCTATAAGTTTTGGGCTATCTTTGCTATGATTTATGAATAAATAATTAGAATAAGATGACTATTATTTTTCCTTCACCCATCTTCGGCCCTATTCATTCCCGCCGTTTGGGCGTTTCTTTGGGAATCAATTTATTGCCGGACGACGGTAAGGTTTGTTCATTCGACTGCATTTACTGTGAGTGTGGCTTCAATGCCGAACATCGTACGAAGAAGCTTCTCCCTACCCGTGAAGAAGTCCGCACGGCTCTCGAAGAGAAACTGAAAGACATGCAGGCAAACGGGTTCCGCTCCCGATGTACTGACCTTTGCCGGAAACGGTGAACCGACTGCGCATCCCTACTTCCCGGAAATCATAGAAGATACACTTGCGCTTCGCGACAAGTATTTCCCAAAAGCGAAAGTAAGTGTATTGAGTAACTCTACATTTATCGACCGTCCTGCTGTATTCGAAGCACTGAATAAGATAGATAATAATATCTTGAAACTGGATACGGTGGATGAAGAATACATTCATCTGTTGGACCGTCCTAACGGAAAATACTCTGTTAAGAAGATCATCGAAGAATGAAAGAGTTCAAAGGAAACTGCATCGTACAGACGATGTTTCTGAAAGGAGGTTATCAGGGAAAAGACATGGATAATACATCCGACAAGTATGTGCTCCCCTGGATAGAAGCAGTGAAAGAAATCGCTCCCCGTCAAGTGATGATATATACGATCGACCGGGAGACTCCCGACCACGATTTGCAAAAGGCTACGCATGAAGAGTTAGACCGTATTGTGGCTTTATTGGAAAAGGAAGGTATTCCGGCAACAGCTTCTTATTGAAATATAATTCAACAGGGATATATTTCTAATAGATAATACGTAAGAAAATTAATATAAGAGGGCGAACTAATAGAATTCAGAAGTTATACTTCCTATTCTATTGCTCGTCTTTTTATTGGCTTCATGAGCTGTTTCAGCCTATTCTGACAAGGGTATATTCTCACTGCGATGAGAAATGTACTTCCCTGATAATTGAACTGCACCCCAAAAGTTAGACACAAAACTTTAGGAGTGCAGTTTTTTATGCGACATTCATTTGAAGAAAAACTCAATATTGTGAGCAAAGTCAAGAGCGGTCAGCTCATTAATACCTCTTTGGTTGTTCGGTTTCTTATATGAAAGGCTAGCTTCCTTTCTTCACATAATCTTTCGGCAATATCCCGAACTGCTTCTGAAAGCAACGCGCAAAGTATGAAGGATTATTGAATCCTACGATGTAGCAGACTTCGTTAATCCGGTATTCCCCTTCCCGCAAAAAGTTCTCCGGCTGTTTTGAGCCGTATCAACCGGATATAATCATTGGGTGGCATTCCGGTCAGCCCTTTCAATTTGCGCTGTAAGTTGGAACGGCTGATAGCCATCTCCTCTGCCATCTTATCGATGGTAAATTCTTCATTGGTGAAATTGCGGGTAATGATTTCATTGATTGTGTTCAGCCATTTCACGTCTGTTTTGTTCATTAATGTCTGGTCGTATGACATATTCGGAACAGTTGTAAAGTGGTTGAACAGCATGCGCCGGTTTTCCAGCAGATTATTGATGGTGGCTTTCATGTGACTTAGCGAGAAAGGCTTTTCTATATAAGCGTCCGCGCCATAGTCAAGACCCGCAATTTTTGAATCGATGCTGTCGAGTGCCGAAAGCAGGATAAACGGGATATGGCAAAGCATATTGTCGGAACGGATGGACTTTAATAATTCGAATCCGTCCATGTGAGGCATGACGATGTCGCTGATAATAAGATCTACTGTCGTTGTCTCCAGACATTCCAAGGCTTCCTTGCCATTGGCGGCTGTATGGATGGTATAGGTATTTCCCAGATTCTTAGCCAGAAACTCCAGCATATCCGTCGTGTCTTCCACTACCAGAAGAGAGTAACCGGCGGGTTCGCCTTCTTCCTCAAAGCGGGAACCTTGTCGGGCATGGAAGTGATGGAAGGGCTGACAGAGATGCTTTTCTCCAAATACGGAATTTCCACACATACCTCGCACCCTTCCGTATAGCTGGGATTGATATAAACCTTTCCTTTATGCTTTTCCACCAACAATTTGACGAGACTCAATCCGATTCCTACTCCCGAACCGTTGTTTCCTGTGTTTCCCACTTGATAAAACGGTTCGAAAACCTTGCTGCATTCCTCTTGCGGAATACCCGGACCGTCGTCGCGTACACACAGGGAGAGCGTACGCCCTTCTGCAGACAGATGTTCGTCCAAAATCACCATAATGCGGGTGCGGGCATATTTCATGGCATTCGTCAGCAGGTTGCTGACAATTTTAGTCAGCGCCTCCTGGTCTACATTATATTGCAGATGTTCTTTCGGCAGGGAGACACTGAAAGAGATTCCGGTCAGGGGAGATGGCACGGAAACGGTCGATGATGTCCTCTATCATCCGGTTGATATCCACTTCATGGAATGAAAGCGTATAACCTTCCTTGTCCACTTTTCGGAAGTCGAGCAATTGCTTGATAAGCTCCATCAGCCGGTTGGTATTCTTTTGTATCACAGACAGGTTGCTTTCCACTTCACTGTTCCATTCATGTGTTTCCAAAATCGCTTCCAGCGGAGCTTTGATAAGACTAACCGGAGTCTTGATTTCATGTGCCACTTGGGTGAAGAATGTAATTTTCGACTGGAACAATTCCTGATTCTTGATTTGTTCCATCTCTTTCATCTTTCTTGCTTTCACAGCCTGCTGTTTACGCAAATAAAGCTGTATCAGGAAATATGCGAGGCCACACGCTATTAGTAAATAGAAAATCTTGGCATAAATGGTCTTCCAGGGTGGAGGAAGAATTTCAATATGCAGGCAACAGTCGTCATTGCTCCAATATTCATCGTTGTTACTGGCTTTTACACGGAAAGTATATTCACCCGGAGGCAGGTTGAGAAAAGATACGTTATGTTTATCCGTGTATATCCATTCTTTGTGAATACCGTCCAGTTTGTAGGCATATAAATTCTTGCTGGGAGCCACATAACTAAGACTTTCGAATGTGATGTCGAACGACACCACCTGATAAGGAACAGTTACCTGTCCGCTAAGAGCAGGTATACGCTTGCTAAGGCTTACTTTGTCGTCGGGGCTGTGCATATATACCGCCGAGATAGACGCCGTAGGTCTTACCTTATTAATCGATAACTTGAACGGATAGAAACTATTGAACCCGTTCACTCCACCGAAATAGAATTTCCCGTCACTGGCTTGCAGGGAAGAACGGAAATTGAACTGGTTGCTTTGCAATCCGTCCTCGATGGTATAGAGCTGTGCCCGTTTGTTCTGCGGCTCATACCGGATCAGTCCCCTGTTGGAAGAAAGCCAATAGTTACCCGATTGATCGTCCAGTATGCCATAGATGATATTGTTCGGCAGATTCTCTTTGGTGGAGAAGTTTTCAAAACGGTCTTCCTGATAGTGATAACGGCAGATGCCACCGCCTTCAGTACAGAACCATAGATGCTGTTTATGATCGATATACACACGGATTACCCAGTTGCTGCAAGGAGAATCAGGATTTGCCGGGTCGTTGCGATAGTTGTGCAGTTTGCCGGTTTGGCGGTTGTAACGCCAGATACCGTCCCTTTTGCTTGCCAGCCACATGTCCCCATGTTGGTCTTCAACCATATCGTAGATAAAGATATGGCTTAAAGGCTCCAATGTCCGGAAAGAATCACTTTCCGGGTCATACTGGCAGAATCCGGAGAGCGTTCCCAGATAAATGCTGCCATCCTTCGTTTGATAGATGGAGTAGATATGATCGTTAGGAATTGAATGTGGGTTTGCGCGGTTATGGCGATAGTTTTTCATTTTTCCCGTTTGAATATCCAGGATATATAATCCACGGGAGAAACTGCCAATCCACAATTTCCCTTCATTGTACAACAGTGCATGGATATTGTGATAACCGATATTAGGGTTATTGCTTCTCAACAGATGGTTTTTAAACTTCTTCGTGCGGGGATCAAAGAGATTCAGTCCCCCGTCTTCGGTAGCAATCCAAATGTTTCCGTCGGGATCTTCGCAGAATTGGCTGATTACATTTCCCGAAAGAGAATTTTCCGTACCATTGGGATAATACCACTCAATATCCTTATGCTTGGGAGACAGGTAACTCACTCCACTGAAATAAGTCCCGATCCAAATTCCCCCCTCCCTATCTTGATAACAGGCATAGATACTTTCTTTATTTTGTTCGTCGTCGGTAGGCAGACATTCTCCTGTCGTGGTGTTGAAAGTATAAAGTCCGTCGTCGGAGCCGAGATAGAAAGAGTTGGCCGTCCGTTGAAACAAGGTGCGGATGCGTGGAATGGTAAGCGTGTCCCCTTCTCCGAAATAATAGCGGAATTGTCCCGTTTCCTTATTGAACCGTGCCAGTCCCCGTACCATGTACCCGCCCATAATACTCCCTGCGAACTTTCCATCAAAGAGATAATCTCGTTGCAGGCAGGACGTCCGAAAGAAGTATCTTCGGATATATACCCTGTGAAGTTGTCCATGCGTTGGTTGTATTTTGCCAGACCATTCCGGGTGCCTATCCAGATAGTTCCGAACGAGTCGTTGTAAATCACCCACACGTGATTGTCCGGCAATGAATGAGGATCGGAAAGAGAATGTAGATACTGCCTCAACGTACCTTTTTTCTCGTTGTAGACAAACAGTCCGTTGGCTGTTCCGATCCATAACTGCCCGTCATTGTCGTATGCCATTCCGAAGACGCTGTTGACTGTCACCCCGTCTTCCGTCTGTTTATCGAATACGGAGAACTTCTCTTCCCACGAATCGAATAAATACAGCTTCTCCGTACTTGCCACCCAAATCTGATTGTTATCCTGATGGCGGCAAATCGTTACTATATTCATATAGCTGTTTCCGCCGTTTTCTGACGAATGTCCGTAGTTGGTGAACTCGATACCGTTGAAACGATTCAGCCCGTCCTGCGTTGCAAACCACATATAGCCGATGCTATCCTGAAGGATGCTCCGGACACAGTTGCCCGATAACCCCGATCTAACGTCATATTTCTTGTAGATATTGGCGAAGACCAGAGAAACCGATGCCAGCAGTATACATATAGATAAGATGGATCGTTTCATAATTTCCTTTATTTCACATCATCCCACGTATCTGTGCGGAACGGGAAAGCACTCAATCCGAAAGTATTCCGCAGCGTGATATTTCCCACATAATTACGGAAAGCATAGCGCACGGCAACCGGCTGGGCTACCTCTTCACTCCACACTTCTACTGTGTTGGTACGTCCAACAATCTTTGCTTTCGCCGGATAGAACTTCTTGTCCGCTCCCGCAATCTCGAATCCTTCCAGTTCGGAGAAAGTAGGAAACAACCCCGCAGGTGCATTATCAAATGTCACTATGGCCTTTTTGTCCGCATAGTCCACTTTGGTCATCATCGGGCCGTTGGATGGCAACCGGCGGATACCGTATGTCTTAGTCAGTGCAAGCGTAGCCAACCGAAGCCCTACTACATCCTTCTGTGGCGGATGGATGCAGAATTCATCACCGATATCCGTAGTGGGGACCATGCCCGAATTAGGAATTGTTTTCAGTGCTTCCACTTGTGCTTCACGCAGTAAGGCGGCACCTGTATTCCGGCTGTTTTCATATTTGTAAGGAGCAATCTGCACATAATAGAAAGGCATATCGGGCGCTTCCCATACATTTCTCCATAGCTGCACCATGGCAGTCATCATCGGAGCATAGAATTGATAGTTGGATATGTTCGATTCTCCCTGATACCAGAGGAAACCCTTTGCCGTGAAGTTCTTAACAGGCCATAACATCGAATTGTACAGACATTCCAGACGTTGGTGCACTCCTCTTTTTAGGATTTTTGGCAGCTTCAATATTCATACCTTCAACGGTTTTCAATGTCGGTTCATCCATCCATGCCTCGATCGCCGAACCTCCCCAACTGTTGATAACCAGCCCTACCGGGAGATGGAGACTTTCAGTCAGTTGGCGGGCAAAGAAATAGGCGGCGGCACTGCAATCAATGGTCGTTTCGGGTGACGATACTTCCCATTTTCTTTTCTCGAAATCCGTGCGGCGCTCTGTATCATTGGTTCTCGGTACGGTAATAAACCGGATACGGTCACGATAGTTACCTGCATTCAGCAGCGTTTCAAGTGAGTTGTCAATGGGTTGTGCCGTATTTCCCATCATACGCATTTCCATATTCGACTGTCCGGAGCAGATCCATACCTCTCCTATCAGTATATCCGAGAGAGTGACCGGAGTTCCGTCACTGATAGTAATGGAATAAGGAGTATAACCCCCCTTCGGGAGTGTCTACTTTCACCAGCCAAGTCCCGTCTTTATCCGTAGATGCCTGATAGGTCCGGTTGTTCCACGAAGTGGTGACAGTTACTTTCTTACCGTCTGCCCAACCCCATAACTTAACGGAGCTGTTCTGTTGAAGTACCATGTGATCTCCCATCATTGCAGGGAGTTTTACTTTGCCTTGTGCAATCGGCAGGAATAAAAGTGATAAAATAAGAAGTAGAAAATGTTTTTTCATACTGTTTTTATTAGATATTCGACGAATAATTATTAGGTATCAGGCAAAAATACAACCTATTTTTAAATATGGAATAAAACTAGCTAGTCATTTTCTGATAAAAGCTGGTCGAAATCTTAAAAGCTTGTTTTTCCTTTTCATTCTCCGCCGAATTTTCTTAATTAGTGGCATCAATCGCCTAAACAGTATTATTAGATTGGCTAAATATCCCATTTCTTTGCAGGGTGAGTATTTAACAACCTAATTGTTTCATTAAATCTAATAAAATGAAAAAGAAGCATTATCTATTATTTTTATTGGCTTCGCTCTTTTTACTGACAGATGTGGTGTGGGCACAAACATCTGCCACGGTAAATGGAGTAGTGATCGATGAGAATGGAGAAACCCTGCCGGGTGTTTCCGTCGTCGAAGTAGGTACAACAAACGGTGTCCTGACAGACCTGAACGGACACTATACCTTAAAAACAACTTCTGCCAAACCTTCCGTTTCTTTCAGTTACATTGGTTATCAGACCACCACGCTTCCCCTGAACGGGCGTACGAAACTCGATGTACAGATGAAAGTGGAAACGAAAGTGCTGGATGAAGTAGTGGTAGTGGGCTACGGTGTACAGAAGAAAGTGAATCTGACCGGCTCCGTGACTTCCATCAACTTTGCCGACCAAACGGAGGGACGACCTATCATGAGTGTTTCTTCCGCCCTTTCGGGACTTGCCGCCGGTATGAACGTCACGCAGGCTTCGGGACAACCCGGTTCGGACGGTGCCACCATCCGCGTCCGCGGTAACGGTACTTTCAATACCAACTCCCCATTAGTCCTGGTGGACGGTATCGAATGGAGCATGGACAATGTGAACCCCAACGACATCGAAAGCATCTCCGTACTGAAAGACGCTGCCTCCACAGCTATTTATGGTACGCGCGCCGCCAACGGAGTCATCCTTATCACCACCAAAAGCGGGAAAGGCAAACCGCAAATCTCCTATTCTTATTCGGGAGTCGTGCAGATGCCTTACAATAACCTCTCTTTCGTGAGCGACTATGCCCGCTATATGGGACTGGTGAACGAGGCTTGCGACAATGTGAATACCAAAGGCATCTTCTCGCAGGAAAGCATTGACCGCTGGAGGGCTGCTTCTGCCGATCCGAACGGGTTGAATGAGTACGGAGTGCCCAATTACGTGGCTTATCCCAACACAGATTGGTTCGACGAAGTATTCGACACCGGATATTCGCAGGAACACAACCTCTCTGTCTCCGGCAGCTCGGAGAAAGTGAAGTACATGCTTTCATTGGGCTATCTCGACAATCAGGGAGTCATGAACCGCTGGAACCTCGACTCAAGTACGCAGAAAATCAATTTCCGTACCAATCTGGAAGCCAAGATTGTGAAATGGATGACCGTCGGTACCCGCCTTTACGGACAAAAGCAAGATTACGGGATGGCAAACATCAGCAATGGATTCAAGTATCTCTACCAGACTACTCCGGGTGTATACCCCGGCGAACCGAACTACTGGGGACGTGCCGCACTGGCCAGCGAAGAATCTTCCAATGCCAATAATATCTTTGGTCAGATGGCAGGAGCCACCGGTTTCAATACCGTCTGGCGTCTCAACGCATCAGTCTACGGAATTATCACTCCCTATAAAGGGCTCAACATTGAAGGTACATTCAACTATTCGCCGACATTCACCGACAAGTCTTCTTATAGCCGCCAAAATGGTTATTGGGACTACGTCACCGACCAGCGTGTCAGCGAAAGCGCGTTGGAGAACGCTTCCATCACCAATACGAGTGCACGCACCTGGCGTCAGAGTGCCGAAATACTGGTACGCTACAATACAACCATCAAGAAAGACCACGATCTGGGCGCACTGCTCGGATATTCCGCACAGGAATATTACAGCAAGAGCTTTGCCGTTTCCCGTAAAGGCGCTACGGACTGGACGCTGAACGAATTAAGCACTTACGAGACGCTCGTCAGCTCTTCCAGCTCGGCACCCGCCAAGTGGGGATTGCTCTCTTACTTCGGCCGTGTCAACTACGGATATAAAGGACGTTATCTCTTCGAAGCCAACCTTCGTGCCGATGCCTCCTCCCGTTTTGGTGTGAACCAGCGTTGGGGGTATTTCCCTTCGTTCTCCGGTGGATGGCGTATCTCGGAAGAATCGTTCATGCAAGGAGCATCGGACTATCTCTCCAACCTGAAACTGCGTGTTTCCTGGGGAAAGACAGGTAACAACTCAACGGGCAACTACGACTGGCAGGCAAACTACGCCACAGGCAATGTCGTAATCGACGGTGAAGGAACCAAAGGACTGGTACGCAAAAAACTAAGCAACGACAAGCTGCACTGGGAAAGTACCGCCACCACCGACATCGGACTTGATTTCGGCTTCTTCAACCACCGCCTGACGGGTGAAATAGACTATTATAATAAGTATACTTCGGACATTCTCTACCATCCCGAACTCTATCTTTCGATGGGTGTCGTAGGCTCTGCTCCCGAGAATCTGGGTGAAGTGCGCAACCGTGGTGTAGAATTTACCCTCAACTGGAACGACCGCATCGGAAAAGACTTCGAATACCGGGTGGGTATGAACTTCTCTTTCAATGCCAATAAGGTAATGAAGTTCAAAGGGCGAACTCCAGAAATACTGGACGTATGATGCGCAGGGAAACAAAGTCAGCTATGTCAATAACTTCAGTGATGTGTCTGAATCCGGATTCGGAGGTTATATCTGTGAAGGCCGCCAACTTGGGAAACCTATATGTATAAGGTGTACAGAGGTTCCGGCGAAGGCTATACCGGAGGTGCGGTGGATATCCATGCGGGACCGAAGGACGGAATGATACGTACGAAAGAAGATATGGTATGGGTGCAGGCTATGATTGACTCCGGTTATTCGTTCGGAGGAATGAAGACGGTTGCCAAAGACCAGCTTTGGTATGGTGATATTCTCTATGCCGACAGCAACGGTGATATGAACTACGGCGATACCAACGACCGCGATTTCTCCGGACACACCAGTGTCCCCAAATTCAACCTGGGCTTCAACTGTGCTTTCTCTTACAAGAACATTGATTTCTCCATGTTATGGTCGGGAGCTTTCGGGCATTACCTCAACTGGAATACGGATTACTACAACTCGACACTGGTCAGCCACGGATATGGCATTATCGAGCATATCGCCGATAACCATTACTTCTTCGATCCTTCCAACCCGGACGATCCGCGCACCAATCAGTGGGGCAAATATCCCCGTCTGACATACGGTACTACCTATAATAACAGAATCCAGAGCGACTGGAACGAATATAAGGCCGACTATTTCAAATTGAAGAATATCCAGATCGGCTATACGTTGCCGCAACGGATTTCCAGCAAGTTCTTTGTTAATAAGCTCCGTGCTTTCGTGTCGATGGACAATATCCTGACGATTACCAGTTATCCGGGACTCGATCCGGAAATAGGAACTGCCATCGGTTATCCGTTGATGCGTCAGATCTCTTTTGGCGGGCAGATTACCTTTTAATGATGTAGAACTAAAAAACAGAATCTGATATGAAAAAGATATTAATGATTTTAACGATGGCGCTGGCGGCTACCTCCTGCATGGATATTCTCGATGTGGCTCCGGAAGACCAGATTGCAAGTGAAAACATGTGGACCACGGAGGAGCTTGCCGACAAGGGAATGGCAGGACTCTACTTCCCGTTCTATGCCACCCAACTCTCCTCTACCCAGCTTCGCCGTGCCGACGGACTGAACCGTCAGGGAATCGAAGCTATGAGCTTTGCAACCGATTATTATTCCAACAACTATCCGGTGGAACTGCTTTCGCTGGCCACCAAACCTGCCAATGACTTTCAGGTGTGGTATGAATGGAAGTTCTGTTACACCATCATCCATGCGTGTAACGATGCGATTGCCAATCTGCATAAAGCGGATATGAGCGCTAATAAACTGGCGCGTTACCAATGCGAAGCCCGTTTCCTCCGTGCCTGGGCGTACAATCGTCTGAATATGCTTTATCAGGGTGTCCCCGTTTATCTGGAACCCATCAATAACGAAGACTGTACCCGTGGCCAATCTTCGGTGGATGAGGTATGGCAAGTGATTCTGGATGATTTGACGTATTGCATCAACAATCCCGACTTCCCCAATAACACGTTGAATGAAAACTACGGCCGTCCTTCTAAAGGTGCCGCTTATGCCCTGCGTGGTATGGTATATATGTGGAAGAAACAATACAAGGAAGCAGGCAACGATTTCAAAGAAGTGGAAGCGTGTGGTTATGGCTTGTGGACAGGCGAATATGCCGACTTCTTCAAATATGAAAACGAAAAGGATAAAGAAATGATCTTCTCGCTCCAGTTCAGCGAAGAAACCGGTTATTGTGATAACATTCAGCAAATGACCGGTGCCCGCGATACGTATGATGGCTGGACGGAAATAAAACCTTCCGCAGACTTTGTAGATTACTATAAGAACGCAGACGGATCGGACTTCAAATGGTCGGAAGTAGACGGCTTGCAAGACTGGGACTTGCTGACTCCAAAACAGCGTGAAATCTTCTTCTGCCGTGACGGACTGGAATCCATGTCCTCACAAAAGAATGCCCTCGTCAAACGGGTAGGCGAAGATATTTATCAGAAATATTACCTGAACAGCGGTAATGAAGCCCGCATCAAAAGGCGTATGACAGTCGTGACCCGCGTCTGCAACAGACCGTCGTCACTCCTTATGTGCCGGTAGACTGCTACAAGCCTAATTATGCAGGAGATGCCAACCAGATCGGTAAACAACCCGTTGGCCGTTGAAGGAACAGGGCACGAATGGTGGAGACTTCTGGCTCGATAAACGTACTTCTGCTTTCTACTGCTATCGCAAGTACAATGAGTTTGAGAAAGGACGTTTGATTAGCCGGAGCCGTTGCCATACAGACTGGCCGTTGATTCGCTATACCGATGTACTGTTGCAGTATGCCGAAGCATTGGCACAGACCGATCAACTGGGGGAAGCCATCCGTTTGGTGAATAAAGTGCGTACCCGCGCCCACATGCCTGCACTGACAGAGGGCGGAAGCGGCCCGTGCGCAGTGAACGGAAAGGAAGACATGCTCGAAAGGATACGTTATGAACGTCGCGTGGAATTCTGTCTGGAAGGAATCAACTTTTTCGATGAAGTACGTTGGGGAACCTACAAAGAAACCAAATTCCAGGGGAAAGACATCAATGGCGGCAAATCCTGGTGGGGCGAACTGGTAGAGTATAACTGGTATTATGCCGATTATATGTGGCCGTGGACTGCTCCTATCTCTGAAACGCAAAAGAACCCGAACCTGACTAAACGAAGCGGTTGGGCGTATTAATCATAAAGATTTGAATAAGGATGAAGAAAATACTTTTACTATTACTCATTTTTGTATCTGGTTGCACGGGTGTAGTTGCGCAACAGTTTGATTATGGCAAGATAGCGCCTCATCCCCGGTTGTTATTGCCGGCGGGAGGAGAAGAAGCCATCAGGAAAGCCATTGCGGAGTATCCCCCGTTGGCCACTGTTCACCAGCGGATCATGGAACTTTGCGACCGGACACTTACGGAACCACCTGTGGAACGTATCAAGGAGGGCAAACGCCTGCTGGCGATTTCGCGCATCGCATTGAAGCGTATCTATTACCTCTCATACGCTTACCGTATGACGGGAGATCGGAAATACGCTCTCCGTGCGGAACAGGAGATGCTGGCCGTTAGTCATTTCACCGACTGGAACCCTACTCATTTCCTGGATGTGGGTGAGATGGTAATGGCATTGGCTATCGGTTATGACTGGCTGTATGACTCTTTGCAGCCCGACACCCGCCGGGTGGTGCGCGAAGCAATCATCGCGAAAGGCTTCGACGCGGCAAAGAACACCCGTCATGCCTGGTTCTATACAGCCAAGAATAACTGGAATTCCGTATGTAATAGTGGATTGGCGTATGGCGCGCTGGCTCTTTTTGAAGAGATTCCGGAAGTATCGAAAGGCATCATAGAGAAATGCATGGAGACAAATCCGAAAGCGATGGTAGGTTATGGCCCCGACGGAGGTTATCCCGAAGGATTCGGATATTGGGGGTACGGGACAAGTTTTCAGGTAATGCTCATTGCTGCGCTCGAAAGTGCTTTCGGCACAGACAATGGGCTCTCCCAAGCCCCCGGCTTCATGGAGTCTGCCCGTTTCATGCAGTATATGACGGCTCCGGGCGGAGACTGTTTCTGTTTCTCGGACTCTCCGGTAGAGGCGGAGTGTAATATGATGATGTTCTGGTTTGCAGGCAAAGCGAAAGACCTTTCCCTGTTGTGGATCGAACGTCAGTATCTCGACCGGCCGGATATGCCGTTTGCCGAAGACCGTTTACTGCCCAGCCTGATGGTGTTCTGTTCGCAGCTCGATTTGAAGAATATCGGCAAGCCGAAGAAAAACTTCTGGTTCAGTCGCGGAGATACGCCTGTGTTTATCTACCGTGGCGGATGGGACAGCAAGGAAGATACCTATCTGGGAGTGAAAGGCGGTTCGCCTTCTACCTCTCATGCGCACATGGATGCCGGTTCGTTTATCTTCGAGAGAGACGGGGTGCGTTGGGCGATGGACTTGGGTATGCAGAGTTACATCACGCTCGAAAGTAAGGGAGTAGACCTGTGGAATATGTCGCAGAACGGACAACGCTGGGAAGTATTCCGGCTAAGCAATATCGCTCACAACACCCTGACGATTAACGGCGAACGCCATTTGGTAAAGAGTAATGCTCCGATCACCCGTACTTTCGAGTCGAAGAAACAGAAGGGGGCGGAAGTAGACCTGTCGAGTGTGTTTGCCAACAACGTGAAGAAAGCCGTCCGCACCGTGATATTGGATAAGAAAGACCATCTGGAAGTAACCGACCGCTTGGAGACGGGTGACAAGGAAGCTACCGTATCCTGGATTATGGTCACTCCGGCGGAAGCCAAAATAACGGGCAAGAACCGGATGGAATTGACCAAAGACGGTCAACGGATGCTGCTGACGGTAGATACCGATACGGAAGTAGAAATGAAAACCTGGTCGAATGTGCCCCCGCATGAATATGATTTCCGCAATCCGGGAACCATCCGCGTGGGCTTTGAGACGGTGATTCCTGCCAATCGTACCGCGCAACTGAAAGTACGACTTATTCCTTTGAAGTAGTAATACAAATAAATTCATTGAACCATGAAAACGATTCTTTTTAAAACAATCATCATAGCTTTCTTTGTAGGAACAGCCGTTAGTTGTTCCGATGAAGATGAGAACAGATTCCGTCCGGGATCTACCCATGAGAAACCGAATCCCACGGAGCCGGAGGGCGGACTGGATTATTCCAAACTGACTGCGGACAATCATCCCCGCCTGTTGATGAACGCCGAGGCCTTCACTGCGTTGAAAGCCAAAGTGGATGCCAATTCGAGTGCCAATCTGACCTTGCTCCATAATACCATTATGGGAGTGTGCAACAGCAAAGGGATGAACGCCACGGCACTGACTTATAAATTGGATGCCAGCAACAAACGTATCCTCGATGTGTCTCGCGATGCGTTACTGCGTATTTTCACCTGCGCTTATGCCTACCGGATGACCGGCGATGCCAAATACCTGACTAAAGCGGAAACGGATATCAACGCTGTCTGCAACTTTCCCGACTGGAACTCGAAACGCCACTTTCTCGATGTAGGCGAAATGGCTACGGCTGTTGCGTTCGGCTACGACTGGCTCTACAACGAACTAAGCGCAGCCACCCGTACGAAAGCGGCCAACGCACTGTTGAAGTTTGCCTTCCAACAGGCGCAGAACAAGAACTGGAACCTCAACTTCTACGAAGCCACCAACAACTGGAACCAGGTTTGTAATGGCGGGCTGGTCTGTGCGGCACTGGCTTCCTATGAAAACAATCCTTCCGAAGCAAAGGACATGATTGAAAAGGCGTTAGAATCCAACAAACCTGCATTGGAAGTGATGTATTCTCCAGACGGCAACTATCCGGAGGGCAGCGGTTACTGGTGTTACGGCACGCTCTATCAGGTATTGATGCTTGCCGCCCTCAACAGTACGCTCGGCACGGATAACGGGCTTTCCGATACACCGGGATTCTCCAAGACGGCAGAGTATATGCTGTATATGACAGGCTTGAACAGCAAGTTCTTTAATTATTCCGACTGTGCTCCCTCCTCTACTGCGGCATTGGCTTCGTGGTGGTTTGCCGATAAATACAGTAACCCGTCCTTATTATATAATGAGCTGAAAATGTTGAAGAACGGCGAATACGCTTCTTGTGCCGAAAACCGCCTGTTACCGATGATTATGGCGTTTGCCAATAATCTGAATCTGGACGCAATCTCCGCTCCTTCCAATAAACTATGGAGTGGAAAAGGGGAAACGCCCGTGGTGATGGTACATACCGACTGGACATACACCGATACGGATAAATACCTCGGAATCAAAGGTGGCAAGGCAGGTTCGAGCCACGGACACATGGATGCCGGTTCGTTTGTGTACGACGCGTATGGAGTGCGCTGGTCAATGGATTTCGGTCTGCAAAGTTATACAACGCTCGAGTCGAAATTAGGCAGCTTGGGTGGTAATCTTTGGGATATGGGACAGAACTCGATGCGTTGGGATGTATTCGCCTGAATAACTTGAATCATAGCACGATTTCAATCAACGACACCCGTCACCGGGTAAATGGGGCGGCTACCCTGACCACTACTATCAATACCGCTACGGAATTGGGAGCCACTTTCGATCTGACAGAAGTAGTGTCCGATCAGGCTGCGTCCGCTACCCGTACCGTGAAAATCGTGAACGATAAAGATTTAGTAGTCATGGATGAGATCAAGGCGAGAACAGATAAATCCGCCAAAGTGCGCTGGTGCATGGTGACGCCTGCCGTTCCGACGGTGGAAAGTAACCGCATCGTACTAACGAACGGAAGCAAAGTGATGTATCTCACAGCCAGCGGAAACGTGAAGCCTACCTACAAGCAATGGAGTACCACCAGTGAGAACTCTTATGACCAGGCTAATCCGGGCACCTATATGGTCGGCTTTGAAGCAACGGTCACCGCCAATCAGACCGCTACATTTACCACAACCCTGTCCCCTAAATAAAAAAGAATGGAACGTATGAGAATCCTATTAATATCTATACTCGGACTTTTGACATTGGCCTCCTGCACGAAGCAGGAGCCGATGGAGGCATTGATTGACCGTGTATTTACCGTTGCAGAGCAACAATACACGGCTATGGACACCCGCCTGACAGAAAAGACACTTCCCCGCACGCTCTCTGCCGATGGTGAGTTTGTTCCCTCAAATATCTATTGGTGGTGCAGCGGCTTCTATCCCGGTTCCCTCTGGTATATCTACGAATATACAGGCAATGAAGCAGTGAAAACACTGGCCGAGAAGAACACGCTGAAACTCGACTCTATACAATACGTGACCAGGGATCATGATGTCGGTTTCCAGTTGAATTGCAGTTACGGGAATGCTTTCCGGCTGACAGGTAATGAGGCTTATAAACAAGTGCTCTATCAGGGCGCCAAATCCTTGTCAACCCGCTTCAATCCTGCTGCCGGTGTGATTCGTAGCTGGGACTTTGTGCGCAAAGGCTGTGACTGGAAGTTCCCGGTGATTATTGACAATATGATGAATCTTGAACTGCTGTTGTCCATGTCGAAAGCCTATGCCGACGACTCTTTGCAGAACATTGCCTGTACGCATGCCAATACCACTATCCAGCATCACTTCCGGGATGATTATTCCACGTATCATCTGGTGGATTATGACCCTGAAACAGGTGCAGTGCGCGGCAAGCAAACGGTGCAGGGCTTGTCGGACGATTCCTCCTGGAGCCGCGGACAAGCATGGGCCTTGTATAGCTATACGATGATGTTCCGCTTGACGGGGTATCAGAATTATCTGTTGCAAGCCGGGCATATCGCCGATATGCTGCTCCGCCGTTTGCCTGCCGACGGTATTCCTTACTGGGATTTCGACGCTCCGGTAGAAGAACAGACCTATCGGGATGCTTCCGCTGCGGCTATCATGGCCTCCGCCTTTATCGAGCTAAGCCGTTATATCCCCGGCACGGAGGCCAAGGAATCTTATCTTGCCATGGCAGAAAAGCAACTCCGTACGCTTGCCTCGAAAGAGTATCTGGCAGAACCGGGTACGAACGAATGTTTCATCCTGAAGCACAGCGTGGGTGCACTTCCTGATAAAAGCGAAGTAGATGTCCCCCTGACGTATGCCGATTATTACTTTTTAGAAGCATTGCTGCGGTATAAGAATTTACAAAAATAAGACTAATACAATATGATTATGAAGAACTTACATATAAGTATGGCATTTATCTTCGTTCTACTGCTGATAACTGCCTCCTGTTCGGACAAGGATGATTCGGCTCCACGTGTCATCCCCACCATGAACCTGACAGTTTCGGAGATTGCAGACAATACGGCTCTGATTACTTCCGAGCAGCAAACAGGTACTACGTTCGGAGCGAAAGTCATTGAATTCTATCCGGTGGCCGACATCGGCTTTGACTATAACATTGAAGTGAAACTGGTGAAATTCGTAGAAGAGAACGGAGAACCCGTATCTCTGCCCTATACGCGTAAAATCACCGAAGGATTACGTCCGGGAGTGAATTACATCAGTGCGATCATCGCCTATAATGCCGAAGGGCGTGCCGTGTGTTCCGCTTTCCAGACCTGGAAAGCTTCAGGAACGGAAGGAGCATGGAGTGACGGCGGTTCTGCCGGTGATCTGGAAGAGAATGAATGGTAAAAATGGTGTAACTCAAAAGAATGAATGGTATGAAAAATAGATTATTTGCAATAGGTGCAATGATTCTCATGATGACAAGTTGCACGCAGGACGAACTTATTTCGTCCGATAACGGCAAAGAACCGGCAACGGCAGGTTCATGTCTGACGTTGGTTGGACTCTCGTCTCCGCAGACACGTGTTTCTATCGGTGACAAAACAGGTGACGTTTATCCGGTGCTCTGGAGCGAAGGGGATGCCTTGGGTGTTTTCTCCCGTACGGCAGGGACCGACATCAATAATGTGCAGTCTTTATTGAGTGATGAGTCGATCGGACAAAACTCCGGTGTCTTTACTTCGGACGACGTGAAGATGGCGGAAGAAGGAGCTACGGAACTTCTTATTTACTATCCTTACCGGGCAAGTACGGAACTGGCCGAAAATGGCAACAAGATTACTTCTACCCTGTCTGTTGAGCAGGAACAAAGCCGTCCCGGCGATAGCCATCATATTGGAAAGTATGGTTTTGCGTTTGCCAAGGCTACGGTCAGCAGTCCGGATATGCTTGCTAAATTTACGTTGAACCATGCGATGGCTTATGTGAAGTTCAGTATCTCGTCCCAGGAGCTTTCTACGTACAAACTCAAGAGTGTCTCTTTATATGACAAGGAGACAAAGACTCCTCTTTCCGGTGTATTCACAGCAGATTTGGATACGGACGAACTGACCTACGGTACGGATGTGAAACCGTATGCCACTGTTTCACTGACTACTCCCGAACTGCTCGCTTCCGCACAGGATATATACCTGACTACATATCCTGCCGATTTAAGTGGCAAAGAAGTGTACATTGTCATCACTTTGGAAAATGACCAGCAGACTGTTACCATTCCTATTCTCAAAGAAGGAAAGCAACTGAAAGCCAATGCTGTCAATACGATTGCTGTCAACAACCTGAAACTTTCGGATAACTCCTGCGAATGGTATGAGCCGGTAGAGACACGTTTATTGGCAGGAGGATGGGCTTATGGCGAGTCCAACTGTCTGTTGACGAATATTTCTACCAGTGGCGTGAGCAATACGATGAGCGTGAAAGCACGTGGTAACTTTATGGAAGTGGAAGAACCCAAGTATGCCAAGACTATTCTAGGTTGCGATTTGAACGTTAATCATAAGATGATTGCCGTGAATGGCTCTACTACGGACATCTCCCCTATTGGCAGTGATTACAATATTACGATCAACACCTATAAAGTAGCGGAGGCTATGACGGCGGTTGCGGTCAGGTGGCTATCTATGGAGCGGATCAGACTACCGTCATCTGGAGTTTTATTATCTGGATGACCCCTACTCCGGCAGAACATCCTTATGGTAATACGGGATATGTAGTGTTGGATCGTAATCTGGGTACTTATATGACGTGTGAAGGAGACAACTGGAAGCAAAACGGTGTTTACTTCCAATGGGGACGTCCTACGCCGGTCGGCTGGTCGGGAACCGTGGGTACTAATATACCTACCGAAGCCACCAACGTCCGCTTCTCTATAGAAAATCCCCGTGCGTTGCTTTATACCAATAATGTGGATAATACAAAATCCGACTGGTATCTGGGTGCATGGACCGGTGCACGTACCGATCGTAAAGATGACTTCTGGGGTAATCCGAACGAATCGAGCACTTATCTCAATCCTTCTGACGGTCATAAATCTATTTATGATCCTTGTCCGAAAGGCTACCGGGTTGTATCTCCCCGAGTATTGGATGAGATAGAGCAGAAAGGAGAATTTGTGAAACAGAGCGCAACTGCGGTATTTAAATATTGCTATGACGGTACGAATTACGCTTATTGGCCGTTGGCAGGTTGTAAGTGGGGTTCTAACGGCGGTAATAGTGGTAACAATACAGGATTGGATACCGCTAAGGGAGCCGCTTGTTATTGGTCTAACTCATCGGCAAGCAGTTATGGAAATGACAAGGATCAGGGAGCTACTTCTCTGTATTATAAAGTCTCCGATAAGACCTGGACACATTCCTCCGGTCGTTCCCATGCATTCTCCGTGCGTTGTATGAAAGATACCGAGAATCGTTGATTCTCTTCATGGATTCTCTTCATTGAGAATATGAAATAGAATTCCCCGTTATATGAAAGTTTCTGCCTGTCTCCGGATACAAGGTACTTTCATATAACGGGGAATCTGTTCTGTTTTTAAGAACTTCACAGAAAAAGGAAAGAAAGAAAAGGGCCAAATAGAAAATAAACTGCATGAACAATTGCAAGAATATGCATTATCTCTCTTTATCTTGTATTTATTTCCTTGAAATATGCACGATATGGTGTAACTAAACCATCCGTTTGCCGTAATCAAACCTTCCGTTTGGTTTAAACAAACCTTCCGTTTGCTATAATCAAACCATCGGTTTCTTTTAATGGAAGCTGAATTGGGTTTTTGAAGAGGATATATTGAGCTACTTTGTCTTTTTCTACTGCTTATTTATAAATAGCAATCTGATATATCCTTTGTGATATGATAGCTATTTATGCTTTTGATTAACTGCTTTTATTGTAACTTGTTTGCTAATAATGCCTATTTTGTGTTATTTGCGAAATCTGTAACTCTAAATGGAGGGCGTTTTTCATGAAGTGCAAGGAAGGGCTCGAAATATAAAGAGCAGGATAGGTAAAATATACAATTCTTCATGTTGGCACTTCTTTCAGCAATCAATGTCTTTCCTTTATAAGCATGTATCTCTTTTAAATCACCATATATGGTGAAAAGCATGATAGTATGCTTTAATACTATGCTATTTATGTGCAAATTCACTGTATATGGTGAATTTACTTGTTTTTATACTAAAAAGATTCTATCTTTGTGAGAAAGTTTCTATATATGGTGAATTATGGATTTAATAGAGATAGGAAAACATATTCGCGAAAGGCGTAAGGAGTTGGGGTTGGATCAGTCTACGTTGGCAACTCTTGCAGGAATAGGGATTAACGCTTTGGTCCGCTTGGAACGTGGAAGTGGTAATCCCCGCTTCGATGTCCTTTTTAATGTCCTGAAAACTTTAGGACTTAGTATTCATATTCAATAATAGACACACATATGAGTCGATCTGCCAAAGTCTATATAAAAGGTATTTATGCCGGTCTGTTAACAGAAATAGATCGTGAACACTATTCATTCTGTTATGATACGGACTATTATAATAATCCACAACTCCCAGCTGTCTCACTGACCATGCCCAAGACACAGCAGGAATATACCTCTTCCTATCTTTTCCCTGTCTTTTTTAATATGACATCTGAAGGGGATAATCGGATTATTCAAGCTAGAAACCTGCATATTGATGAAGAGGATGATTTTGGTATTCTTCTGGCTACTGCCCATACAGATACAATCGGAGCAATAACAATTAAAAAAATGTGATAATGGAAACTGATATTCATATTTGTCCCTCACTTTTACGGGAGACTGGTGGAGAAAGCGGATATTCACCCAAAGCCTTGAAGCAGCTTTCTGATGGGAAAAATATATCTTGTGAATTACCTTACAGGCATTTTGACGATAATGTCGGTATTGATATCTTCAATAACAATAGCAAACGCATATCTGTTTCAGGAGTCCAGATTAAGTATTCTTTAGTTGCCGATGACGGGATATTGCGATTAACCAAAGAGGGAGAACAAGGCGAATTCATATTAAAGCCTGTCCCTAATAATCTTCGTAACAAGGAGTTTTGTCCTGCCAACGAACATTTGACAATGCAGATAGCTGCGCAAGTATATGGGATTCCGACAGCTCCTAATGGATTATGCTTTTTTCAGGACGGAACCCCTGCTTATTTTGTACGACGTTTTGATTTGTCGGAGAAAGGAAAGTTACAAAAGGAGGATTTTGCTTCTTTAGCCGGGCTTACCAGGAAAAATGGAGGTTCCGATTATAAATATGATAATCTGGCTTATGAAGAGTTCGCAGGAATTATAGATAAATACAGTTCTGTGCCACAAGTGGATAAACTACGTTTCTTTGAGCTTGTTTTATTCAACTTTGTCTATTCTAACGGCGATGCCCATTTAAAGAACTTTTCTTTATTGGAAGAGAAGAAAGGAAGATTCCGCCTATCTCCTGCTTACGATTTATTGAATACTCATCTCCATATAAACGATGGTATCTTTGCCATGAGCAAAGGTCTGTTTGTTAATCCTGAATCGGATTATTTCGGTGCTGCATCGGCGGTTACAGGAAAAACATTCTATTATTTTGGTTTGAAAATAGGCCTACCCGAACGTTTGGTAAACTCTTGTCTGGAGAAATATACTAAGGTATATGAATTAACTGATCAACTGATTGAACATTCTTTTCTCTCTAAAGAATTGAAAAAGCAATATAGACTTATGTATAAGTCAAGAGTCGGGAGCTATCTTAGTGTTATTGAGTAATAATGTGCACATTATTACTCATTTTTTATAGTAAGATGAGCAAGACTCCCAAAAAGATTTTTCTAACATAAGAATCTATTCTTTTTGTCATTCTTCTTTTCTGTTCCGATAATTGGCCGGTGATGTTCCCAAATGCGCTTTTACGTATTTCCCGAAAAAGGACTGATTGGGGAAGTTGAACTCTTCCGCAATTTCCTTGATAGACTTTTCCGAACGTTTTAATCGGTATTTGATATGCTCCACGGCAGTTTCATTAATCAAATCCAACGGAGTCCTGCCACACGCCTGTTTGATGACTTTCGAGAAATGCTTCGGAGTGTAGCAAAGCTCGTTGGCAAAATAACTCACCGAACGGTGCATACCCTTGTCCTTCGATAACAGTTCCATGAACTTCCGCAAAATGTAATTCACCTGTTTGATGCCTTCTTTCGAACCTTCCGTGTTGCCGGCAGCTTCCATTTCCTTGTGAAGCTGTCCCATCATTTCGCAAAAGATAGCGGAAAAGAGATGTTGTATCACTTCTTTGTGGTAGCAATGAGGCTCATCGTTTATCTTGGCTATAATTAAATCCCGGTAGAATCCGAAGAAAGTTTTATCCTCCCCGTTGCCAACCGACTTCACCGGATTGTTGTGGATATGAATGGCAGTATTCCACGTTTCCTTTTCCATTTTAATAATACGTTGCAGGAAACGGGTAGAGAATCCGGCAAGCCTGACTTTATATTTAGGACTAAGCATCGTATGACTGATCAGTGTATTGGGAAGACCGAGCAGCAAGTCGCCCGCCTGCAACTGATACGTCCGGTAGTTGACATCCAGCTGGATACACCCTTCTATACAAACCGCGATGAGAAAACAATTCAGTTTGATTGTATCATTACTATACGGAATCCCGTCCAGACTGTTGACTATCGCAAAGTCATCGTCTATATAATCAAGGATATGCTGACTCTTCTTAAAGTCTTCTATATCTACTGTCATAATGTTCTCTTTTTCCATAATCTCTCCTTTTTTACTTTTTGCAAAGTTGGTAAATAATAGGGAAAACAGAATGTCCCAAACTCCTTTATAATTGTTTGATATATCGTTTATACGCAAATAGTTAGCTATAATAAACGTAAATGGCGAGAATGGGACATTTATGGAGGGAAATTGGTCACTGTTGCCTTGTTCTTTTCTCCTACTTTTGTCCAGGATTTAACAAAAGACCAAAAGAGAAAGTATGATTACAGTAAGCAAAAAATGGATACGGCTGATAGGGATTGTCGGTTGTACAGTGTGGATGGCATCTTGCAAGCAGGCATCGGATGCGGGAGTGAAATCTTCTTCTTATGCAGTAATGCAGATAGAAGCGGCGGATAAGGAATTTTCTTCCTCCTATTCGGCGACCATACGCGGGCGGCAGGATATTGATATCTATCCGCAGGTGTCGGGAACAATCGAGAAACTCTGCGTGACCGAAGGTCAGAAAGTACGCCGCGGGCAATCGCTTTTCATTATCGACCAAGTGCCTTACAAGGCCGCACTGAAAACCGCCACTGCCAATGTGGAAGCAGCACGTGCCGCGCTGGGTACTGCCGAACTGACCTACAAGAGCAACAAAGAACTGTATGCGCAGAAAGTAGTTTCGGAATTCAGCCTGAAAACGGCCGAGAATTCTTACCTCACCGCCAAAGCTCAACTGTCGCAGGCTGAAGCACAAGAGATCAGTGCCCGCAACAATCTCTCTTATACCGAAGTGAAAAGTCCCAGTGACGGAGTTGTAGGTGCATTGCCTTATCGTGCAGGCGCATTGGTAAGTGCCAATATGCCCTATCCGCTTACTACGGTCAGCGACAACTCGGATATGTATGTCTATTTCTCCATGACCGAGAATCAGTTGCTTGCCCTCACCCGCCAGTATGGCGACATGGACGAAGCGTTGAAGAACATGCCGGAAGTGGAATTACGCCTCAATGATAATTCGGTTTATGATAAGAAAGGTGTCATCGAATCCATCAGCGGCGTCATCGACCGGCAAACGGGTACTGTGGTGGCGCGCGTGGTGTTTCCCAACGAATCGCGGTTGCTTCATAGCGGAGCATCGGGCACGGTGGTAGTGCCGAGCATTTATAAAGACTGTATCGCTATTCCGCAGACGGCCACCGTGCGGATGCAGGATAAGACGATTGTATATAAGGTAGTGGACGGGAAGGCTGTCTCTACCCTGATAACAGTGGCCGCAAACAATGACGGACGCGAATATGTGGTGCTGGACGGACTGAAAGCAGGTGATGAAATTGTATCGGAAGGCGCCGGACTGGTACGCGAAGGCATGCAAGTTAAATAAGAAGGAGACTGATTATGAAAGGAAATATATTTATAAAACGGCCGGTGATGGCTATCTCCATCTCCGTACTGATTCTGGCCATAGGGCTTATTTCGCTCTTCACGCTGCCGGTGGAGCAATATCCTGACATTGCACCTCCAACGGTATACGTAACTGCCAGTTATACGGGTGCCGATGCCGAGGCAGTGATGAACAGTGTCATCATGCCACTGGAGGAGAGTATCAACGGTGTGGAAGACATGATGTACATCAGTTCCAGTGCTTCCAATGCAGGTTTGGCTATTATACAGTTTATTTCAAGCAGGGCACGGACCCCGATATGGCGGCAGTCAACGTGCAGAACCGTGTGGCGAAAGCGCAGGGATTGCTTCCGGCTGAAGTAACGAAAGTCGGCGTCAGCACGATGAAGCGGCAGACCAGCTTCTTGCAGATTGGTGCTTTGGTCTGCACGGACGGTCGATACGACCAGACGTTCCTTGCCAATTACCTGGACATCAATGTCATTCCGCAGATTAAACGTATCGAAGGAGTGGGAGACGTGATGGAGCTGGGTGATACATACAGTATGCGTATCTGGCTGAAACCGGAACGGATGGCGCAATACGGACTGGTTCCGTCGGACATTACCGCCATATTGGGTGAGCAGAACATCGAAGCTCCCACTGGTGCATTGGGCGAGAGCTCGAAGAATGTTTTCCAGTTTACGATGAAATATCGCGGACGCCTCAAAAGCGTGGAAGAATTCCGGAACACGGTTGTCCGTTCGCGCGAAGACGGTTCCATACTTCGCCTGCAAGATGTGGCAGAGGTGGAGCTGGGTACGATGACGTATAGTTTCCGCAGTGAGATGGACAGTCAGCCTGCCGTTCTTTATATGATATTCCAGACAGCAGGTTCCAATGCTACCGCTGTCAACAAAGAAATCACTACGCAGATAGAGCGGATGGAGAAGAATCTGCCGGAAGGAACGGAGTTCGTTACGATGATGAGTTCGAACGACTTCCTTTTCGCTTCCATACACAACGTGGTGGAGACGCTGATTATCGCCATCATTCTAGTCATCCTCGTGGTCTATTTCTTCTTGCAGGATCTGAAGAGTACGCTGATTCCGTCCATCTCTATCATTGTGTCGTTGGTGGGTACATTTGCCTGTCTGGTAGCTGCGGGCTTCAGTCTGAACATCCTGACACTGTTTGCGCTGGTGCTTGCCATCGGTACGGTGGTGGATGATGCCATTGTGGTGGTGGAGGCCGTGCAATCCAAGTTCGATGCCGGGTATAAGTCTCCCTATCTTGCCACGAAAGATGCAATGGGCGACGTGACGATGGCTATTGTCTCCTGTACCTGTGTATTTATGGCCGTGTTTATTCCCGTAACCTTCATGGGAGGTACTTCGGGCGTATTCTATACACAGTTCGGTATCACGATGGCAACCGCCGTAGGTATTTCGATGATTTCGGCTTTGACGCTCTGTCCCGCTTTGTGCGCCATTATGATGCGTCCGTCGGACGGAATGAAGAGCGCCAAGAGCATCAACGGACGGGTACGTGCAGCTTACAATGCTTCGTTCAATGCCGTATTGGGTAAATATAAGAGAGGAGTGATGTTCTTCATCCGCCATCGCTGGATGGTATGGGCTTCGCTGGCTGTTGCCGTTGCCTTGCTGGTTTACCTGATGAGTACTACCAAAACGGGACTTGTGCCGCAGGAAGACCAGGGTGTCATAATGGTGAATGTCAGCATTTCACCGGGAAGCACGCTCGAAGAAACCACGAAAGTGATGGACCGCCTGGAAAATATCCTGAAAGATACGCCCGAAATAGAACACTATGCCCGCGTAGCAGGTTACGGACTGATATCCGGTCAGGGAACTTCGTACGGTACGATTATTATCCGCCTGAAAGACTGGAGCGAACGAAAGGGCAAGGAGCATAGCTCGGATGCTGTGGTGTCCCGCCTCAACGGACAATTCCAGGCGATAAAGGAAGCGCAGGTATTCAGCTTCCAGCCGGGCATGATTCCGGGTTATGGTATGGGTAACTCTATCGAGCTGAACCTTCAGGATATGACAGGCGGTGATCTTGCTACGTTCTATGAGGCGGCTATACAGTTCCTCGGTGCTTTGAACGAGCGTCCGGAGGTAGCGATGGCGTATACATCGTATGCTATCAACTTCCCGCAGATATCGGTAGAAGTGGATGCAGCCAAATGTAAGCGTGCGGGAATTTCTCCGGGTGCAGTGCTCGATGCATTGGGCAGCTACTGTGGTGGTGCGTACATTTCCAACTATAACCAGTTTGGTAAAGTGTATCGTGTGATGATGCAGGCTTCACCTGAGTACCGCCTAGACGAGCAGTCGCTGGATAACATGTTTGTACGCAATGGTACGCAGATGGCTCCGGTAAGCCAGTTCGTGACGCTGAAGCAAGTGCTGGGGCCGGAAACTACCAACCGTTTCAATCTCTACAGCACCATTGCAGCCAATGTGAATCCTGCCGACGGTTACTCCTCGGGTGAAGTGCAGAAAGTGATTGAAGAAGTGGCTGCGCAATCTCTGCCGGCAGGTTACGGATATGAATACGGAGGTATGGCTCGTGAAGAAGCAAGTAGCGGTGGTGCGCAGACGGTTTTCATCTACGCCATCTGTATCTTCCTGATCTATCTGATTCTGGCATGTCTTTATGAAAGTTTCCTGGTACCGTTTGCCGTTATTTTCTCCGTTCCGTTCGGATTGATGGGCTCGTTCCTGTTCGCTAAGATACTCGGACTGGAGAATAATATCTATTTGCAACGGGTGTGATCATGCTGATCGGCCTGCTGGCCAAGACGGCCATCCTGATTACGGAGTATGCCATCGAGCGTCGCCGTAAGGGTATGGGTATCGTGGAGTCTGCTTACTCTGCCGCACAAGTCCGTCTGCGTCCTATCCTGATGACGGTGCTGACGATGATCTTCGGTATGCTTCCGTTGATGTTCTCTTCCGGTGCAGGTGCCAATGGTAACAGTTCACTGGGTACGGGTGTTGTAGGCGGTATGCAGTCGGAACGCTGGCTCTGCTCTTCGTGGTACCTGTGTTCTACATCATCTTTGAATACTTGCAGGAGAAAATCCGCAAACCGATGGAGGAAGAAGCAGATGTACAAGTGCTTTTGGAGAAAGAGAAAAGTGAAGCTGAACGTGAACGTTAATAAATAAAAGAAAGAATGAAGAAAAATATCATCCTGTTAGTTGCCATGAGTCTGACGCTGAGCGGTTGTGGCATCTATACCAAATACGAGCCCGCCACTTCCGTTCCCGACGATCTTTACGGCGGGGAAGTGGTGACCGAAGACACTGCCGGTCTGGGTAATATGGACTGGCGGGAACTCTTCACCGACCCTCATCTGCAATCCCTCATTGAAGTGGGATTGCAGACCAATACCGATTATCAGTCTGCCCAGCTTCGTGTAGAAGAAGCACAGGCCGTGCTTATGTCTGCCAAACTTGCTTTCCTGCCCGCTTTTGCTCTTGCTCCGCAGGGCACTGTGAGCAGCTTCGATACGCATAAGGCTACGCAGGCTTATTCGCTACCCGTTACCGCCAGTTGGGAACTGGACGTATTCGGCCGTATGCGCAACTCCAAGAAGCAGGCGAAAGCGCTGTATGCTCAAAGCGAAGATTACCGTCAAGCAGTCCGTACGCAGCTGATAGCCGGTATAGCCAATACTTATTACACGCTGCTGATGCTGGACGAACAGCTCATCATCTCCCGACAGACGGAGGAGGCATGGAAAGAAACCGTGGCCTCCACCCGTGCCCTAATGAACGCCGGACTGGCGAACGAATCGGCTGTGTCGCAGATGGAGGCGGCCTATTATCAGGTACAGGGTTCTGTGCTCGATTTGCAGCAGCAGATCAATCAGGTGGAGAACAGTCTTGCCTTATTATTGGCAGAGACGCCCCGCAACTATGAGCGTGGTGTATTGGCAAAGCAACAGTTTCCTGCCGACTTCTCGATAGGGATTCCTGTACGGATGCTTTCTTCCCGTCCGGATGTCCGCTCGGCCGAGCGGACGCTGGAAGCAGCGTTCTATGGCACCAATGCGGCACGTTCGGCTTTCTACCCTTCCATCACGTTGAGCGGGAGTGCCGGATGGACGAACTCTGTTGGGTCTATGATTCTCAATCCGGGCAAGTTCCTGGCATCAGCGGTAGGTTCATTCACGCAGCCGCTTTTCAATCAGGGACAGGTTGTGGCTCAATACCGCATTGCCCGTGCGCAACAGGAAGAAGCAGCGCTCGGCTTTCAGCAAACGTTGCTCAATGCCGGTAGTGAGGTGAATGATGCGTTGATTGCCTATCAAACCTGTCAGGGAAAAAGAATCTTGCTGGATAAACAGATCACTTCCCTGCAAACGGCCCTGCGAAGCACTACTCTGTTGATGGAACATAGTAATACAACCTATCTGGAAGTGCTTACCGCCCGACAGTCGTTGCTCAGTGCGCAACTCTCGCAAACGGCCAATCATTTTACTGAAATACAAAGTTTAATTAACCTATACCGTGCTTTAGGAGGAGGTCAGGAATAAACTGTATCATACTCTCTGTTTTCTAATTTAATGAAAGAAGGGCTGCCGGAGAAGTGATTCTGTGGCAGCCCGTTTGTTAATCGGTCAATATACGGTGAATTGGCTTGCAGCCGATAAGCTTTTAAAAATCACCAACAGTGCTTTCTTGCGGGTCTGGCAAGATGTCTCAAATGAAGAACCGGGGCTGGTTTACATTCAGTATATCCAACTTTCAAAAAAAACAATCCGACGGATGATGTCCGGTCTGGAGATAAATGCTACCTTTGTCTCCTGTAAAAAAACAAGTATGTATCTGACAAGTATGAGCCGGGAGGAACTATATGCCGAAGCACATAAGGACCTCATTGCAATATCGACCAAAGCGAACATGTTTATAGATAAGGTTCGTAAGAAAGCAACGATGATGAGTCCATTTCCTATGGCGCCCCAACGTATGACTATCACCACCACCCGAAGAAATGTATGGACGATAGAGGGGAGATACAATTCGTATATGCATGCTTTGGCATTTCAAGCTTATGCTCCCGTTATCGGCACTTCAAGCAATGGCTATATCCAAATAACAGGTTTCAAGTCTTCCAATATAGTAATGCATTACACGGCACACTTCATGCAACGATACAAGGAGCGCTACATTGACCATTATCAAATAGACCTCAAAGGGAAAAGTCTGTTCGATTACTTTGTGTATAATAATCCGGATGTCTTGTATACTCGCAGGGACAATGGCGGTTATTTCATTGTTTCCGACCATGGCATCGCTGTAGCCGAGTTCAGTGACGAACGACGACTCATGACCCATGTCACTTTTCTGGGAGATGATGAACTGACGTTGAGGAAACAGCTCATCTATGATGAAGAAATCAAAATCTACAAGGGAGTACTTGAATTGAAACGGTTAAAATTAAGAAAAGGACAAGATGACATCATCACCATCTGGAATATCGCAAAGAAGCACCATGCAGGTTTTGAAATGGTGAAGCGTTGGTACAAATGGAATGGGGTGGAAGTGCCCGAAGATTATCTTCATCAATGCATTGAGGTTATTGAGAAGTATCATGTGCAATCGCTTGAAAAGCTTGTGGAACTTATGTCATAGATTTAATAAAGGTAGGGAAAACTGATTCTCCTACTTCTCTTCCCTGCTCCGGTAATTAGCCGGTGATGTTTCCATTTTGATACACATGTATCTACAATAGAAGCCTTGAAAATAAAAGAGACGAACAAGCCTTTATTTAAACTCCAAATCTTATCTATCACTTCTTGCAGTATTCATTATGAATTCCTGTTGGAAGAGTATCAGGGCAGAGAACATTTTTAAAATCATTTGTTTGTGAAAGTAGCGGAAAGAGCGTATCTTTGTTTGCACTGATAAAAAGTGAACTCATAAATACACCGGATTATGGAATATTAGTTTCAAAAAGTGTTTCATTGCTTGAAACAATCCGTTTCTCGGTGTGAAAGACTTTGTTTCCCAGTGTGAAACTTTTAGTTTCAAATAAGGTTTTGTTCAGCCCACGTGATAAATCTATATACCCCGCTTGTTGGGCATATAGATTCAGCGTATTGGATATATAGATCCTACACGTAGGACATATATGCCGTACACATTGGATCTATATGTCCAATATGTACGGCATATATGGCTTGCAAGTAGCTGATAAACAGCGTTATTCTACCAGACTTTTCGCTCTTTCCAATGCTACGTTGATATTCGGGCAGATATTCTCTTTTCCCAGCAACTCGTAGAATCCGGCTTTTTCCAGTACATTATGCACGTTCTTGTTGACTCCCGAAAGAATAATGGTAGTCTTTTCCTTCTGCGACATTTCGCAGAGAGCAGTCAGGTTATGAATACCTGTGGAGTCGATAAACGGAACCTTGCGCATACGGATGATACGTACTTTCGGGCGGTCTCCCAGTTGTGTCATTGTCTCTTCAAACTTGGTAGCGATACCGAAGAAATAAGGGCCGTTGATTTCGTATACCTCTATGCCTTTGGGAATCATCAGGTTTTCTTCGTGTACGGCAATGTCCGATTCTTTGTTCGGGTCAATCTCGTCGGTAATCACCGAGATTTCGGTAGTCTCCATGACACGTTTCATAAAGAGAACGCAGGCAATCACCAATCCTACTTCGATAGCGACGGTCAGGTCGAAGATAACGGTCAGGAAGAATGTGATAAGCAGTACGGTAACGTCCGATTTCGGATTCTTCAGTAAAGCTCTGAATACACGCCATCCGCTCATGTTGTAAGATACGATGACCAGTACTCCGGCAAGGCATGCCATCGGGATATATTGTGCGAGTGGCATCAGGAAGAGCAGAATCAACAGTAATACTATTGCGTGAATGATTCCGGCTATCGGCGTCTTACCCCCGTTGTTGATGTTCGTCATGGTACGGGCGATAGCTCCGGTGGCGGGAATACCTCCGAACAGCGGAGCTATGATATTGGCTGCCCCCTGTGCAATCAATTCTGTGTTGGAATCGTGGCGGTCGCCAATCACACCGTCGGCTACCGTGGCGGACAGCAAAGATTCAATAGCTCCCAATACGGCAATGGTGATAGCTACCGGAAACAATTCCCTGATAGCTTCCCAATCCAACGCAGGCACAACGGCATCGGGCAACTCCGATTTAATGGTGAAGCGGTCGCCGATTGTCTGGATGCAGTCGATTCCTCCGAAAGTTTTCATCAGGTAAACGGCTACCGTGACTACGATGATGGCAATCAGCGAACCGGGAATTTTCTTTGAGAACTTCGGAGTGATGGCGATAATAATAATGCTGACAATGCTTACGATGGTATTCCACCAGTTGATCGTATCGAAGTGACGGAAATAAATCATCCACTTCCCGACGAAATCTCCCGGCACTTTCTCCTCTCCAAAAGATAAACCGAAAATATCGGCAATCTGGGTAGTGAAAATAGTAACGGCGATACCGCTGGTAAATCCGACAATGATAGGATAAGGGATGAATTTGATGACTGCTCCCAGCTTGAACACTCCTAATAATACAAGGAGTACGCCCGCCATGAGCGTGGCTACAATCAGTCCGGCCTCGCCGTATTGTTGTATGATGCCATAGATAATGACGATAAATGCTCCCGTAGGACCGCCGATCTGGACTTTGCTGCCTCCCAACAGGGAAATGATGAATCCCGCAATGATAGCGGTGATAATACCTTTTTCGGGCGAAACTCCCGAAGCGATACCGAAAGCGATAGCCAGTGGAAGTGCCACGATACCTACGATGATGCCGGCCATTAGGTCCGCCATAAACGTTTCTTTCGAGTAATTCTTCAGACAAGAAACCAGTTTGGGTTTAAATTCAAATAGCTTCATTTTTATATGTTGTTATACGTGTACTCTGTTCTTTTTGCAAAGTAGAGGTTGCAAAATTAGATAAAATAATCGAAATAAGTATGTTTTTGAACATACTATTTGTCTGTTGATAGATTTCATCAATGAGCTGATAGTTTTTATTCATTAAGAAAAGTCGGCTTATTACGAACAATTCGCTTATATTTGCGTTATAAATAGTACGACAAGTTACGTTTGGTAATCAACCAATTTAAAATATAAATAGAATTATGGCTAAGAGTATTAAAGGAACTCAAACAGAGAAAAATCTGTTGACTTCATTCGCAGGAGAATCACAAGCTAGAATGCGTTACACTTATTTCGCAAGTGTAGCTAAAAAAGAAGGCTACGAACAAATAGCAGCTATTTTCACTGAAACTGCCGATCAGGAAAAAGAACATGCAAAACGTATGTTTAAGTTTCTCGAGGGCGGTATGGTAGAAATTACTGCCAGCTATCCGGCCGGTGTAATTGGTAATACACTTGAGAATCTTCGCGCAGCCGCAGCTGGTGAACATGAAGAATGGTCACTGGATTATCCTCACTTTGCTGACGTGGCAGAACAGGAAGGTTTCCCGATGATTGCTGCTATGTATCGCAATATCTCTATCGCTGAAAAAGGTCACGAAGAAAGATATCTTGCTTTCGTGAACAATATCGAAAATATGACTGTATTCGCTAAAGAAGGCGAAGTGGTATGGCAATGCCGTAACTGCGGTTACATTGAAATCGGTAAGGAAGCTCCCGAAGTTTGTCCGGCATGTCTGCATCCACAGGCTTATTTCGAGGTGAAGAAGGAAAACTATTAATCTACGGATGGATAGATAAATCTCGGATGATTTAGATAAAGAAAATGCCGCTTGCAGTATTCTACAAGCGGCATTTTTTGGTAACGAGAAATACAAATTGCTATCTGAATGCCAGATTGGCAGGATTTATCTATTGATTCCGGTAATCCTTGGGAGATACACCGTATTGCTTTAAAAACTCCCGATAGAAATAAGATTTATTAGAGAATCCACATTTGAACATAATCTCGGATACGGTCAACTTGGTTGTCCTTAACAACTTGGCTGCATATTCCAGTCTAATACCTCGTACAAATTCACTCGGAGTCTTGTCTATTATTTCTTTGAACTTCCGATACAAGGTAGCTTTGCTCACTCCTACAAATTCGGTAATAGAAGAAGGGCTTAATAACTCATCATCTATATTATTCTTTATGAAGTCTGTTACATTCTGTATTAACTCTTCGTCTTCCGGATGAAGAACAATCCCGTCTTTTACTTTCACAGAAGACATGCTGGAATTGAAATAGTCCTTTAAAAGCATTTGTCTCGACAGCAGATTCTCTATGGTGGATATCACCTGCCTCGGGTGAAATGGTTTGACGATATAAGCATCCGCACCATGGTTAAAGGCATTGATCTGCTCTTCTACAGAAGCCTTTGCCGATATTCCTATGATCGGAATATAACTTGTTTTCAAATCGGATTTCAATTTATTAATCAAGCTCAAGCCGTCCATATTGGGCATGACAATATCACTTATAATAATATCAGGATGATTATGTTCTATCTCTTTCAAAGCTTCCACGCCGTCTTTTGCTTCGTGTATCACATAATCAAAGAGGACATCTTTCAGCAGGTCTCTGATATTCTTTTCATCTTCCACTATCAGTATGACAGTATCTTTGCGAGGGGATAAGTGATCCTGCCCGTTCTTTTCTTTCTGCAACGAATCTTTTTCATCTGTTACAACAAGTGAATGATCGGATGGCAGAGAAGGAATCACGACTGAAAATTCAACACTTTTTCCCAGTTCACTATTTACACTTATCTGCCCGCCTAATAATTCAACCAGACTCTTTGTTAGATTTAAACCTATGCCATTGCTTACAGAGTTACCCAATTTCGGAGTATCAAATATCTTATACTTATCAAATATCTCTGCCATCTGTTGCTCGGTTAACCCCTTGCCGGAATTTCTTACGAGCAAGTATAAGGTTTTATCAGGCTCATTTTGTGATATCTCAACATGAATATACCATAACGAGGAGTATATTTGAAAGCGTTCGACAGTAAATTGAATATAATTTTTTCCAAAGCATTGCGGTCGGAATAGATCTCTGACGTATCATGAGTCTCTACCTTGAAGTCTATTTTATTCTCTTTCAGGATATCCACATAATTGTTGGAAGCATATTCCATCAATGATTTTACGTCCACATTTTCAGGATGCAAATCCATATTGCTCGATTTGGTTTTACGAAACTCCATCAACTCACTAATCAGCTTCTGCATCCTTTCGGCATTATTCTTTATTATTTGGAGATATTTCTTTGTACTACCATCTAACCCGTCCTGTTCCAACAAGTGCTGTGCAGGTGTATAAATCAAAGTTAGGGGGTAAAGAATTCATGTGCCACATTGGTGAAGAAATTGAGCCGGGATTCATAAATCTTCTGTTCATGCCGTTTCTCTACCTGGGCTATAAGAACCTGGCGGCTTAACCGTATGCGATTTTTGATAACAGACTTTGTGATGTAGAAGATAATAATGCACAATATGGCATAGATAATCAATGCAGGAACACTAAGCCACCACGGATAACCTACTTTTATAGTTAAGCGATAAATGTTATCTCCCCATACTTTGTCGCCATTCGTGCTCTTCACTTCAAGCTGGTACTCACCCGGAGGAAGTTGGGTAAAGATAATATTCGGATTATTACCCATTTCCACCCAATCATCCGAATGGTTCTTCAAGCGATAAGCATATTCACAGTTTTCATTATTAATAAAGTCTTTGGCTATGAAATTGAAAGTCATGAATCTTTCTTCATAGCTAAGTTTCAACACTCCTTTTCTGATTCGTTCATTAATGTCCTGTACCGTATTATATATCTTCAAACTACTTAATATAAGTGGAGGATTAAACTCGCGCAAATGTATATTTCGAGGATTGAAATAACTAAACCCGCTTACTCCTCCAAAGTACAAGAAATCACGATGATCCTTGAAGAAAGCTCCATCCGAGAATTCATCATTCTGCAATCCGTCATTCAAGGTATAATTATCTATTTTATTGTTTTTTACATTCAGGCTAGACAATCCCTGGTTGGTACTGATCCATATCTTTTCTTCGTGGTCTTTTAATATTCCATGAATTGTTTTATTATTCAATTTCTCGTCGGCATATTGTATCAGGCGAAAATCATTCTCCTCCTTTTTCAATTCGTTCAGTCCATAACTTGTTCCTATCCATATATTGGCATCATCACGCAGTAAGCACAATACATCATTATTGGTGAGTAAAATCCGACTGTCCATATCCTCCAATGATTTTATGCTGTTATCTTTCATATTGATACAGTTCAAGCCTCCGCCACGTGTGCCAAACCATAACATATTGTCTTCCGGATCGGATGTAATGGCATAAACAACATCGTTGTTCAATGAGATATTCTTATCCGACGAATTATATTGCCTGAATCCTTTAACGTGATAACGACCTTGCTCTCTGGAAATATTTATTTTGATTAAGCCATATCCTGATGTCCCCACCCATAAAAGAGAATCATTGTTCGTAAAATAAATGTTGTACACAGCCTTGAAAGGCGGGTATTTGTCAGGTATCTCTAGCTTTTCCAACCGTCCCGTAGCAGCATTCAATATATTGATTCCGGTTCCTTCCGTTCCGATAAAAATGTCATTCGCTTTATTTCTCCTCAAGGCATAGACAGAATTGGAAATCAATCCTTTACTCTCATTCAGATAATCTGTCAATTCTTTCGTTGCAGGATTCAACAGTTTTATTCCGCTTCCTTTTGTTCCTATCAGAATATTACCATCTTCATCTTCACAAAAACATCTCACAGGGTGACTGGTGTGAACGGTTTCAAATAAAGAGTCGTAATGATAAAGTTGAATTAATCCTTGTCCGTCCGTTCCTATCCACAATATGTTCTGACTACCGGAATAAAGAGTGAAGACTGATAACTGACTGGATAGTTCGTTCAGGTAGGTAAAAGTATTCTTTTTAAATCATAATGAATACATCCCCTTCTATAAAGCTGACGTACATCTTGTTCTCTGCTAAAATAACCTGCGATACAGGTTTGCTACTATCCAGCTCAATGCATTGGGAAACTGTAAAGTCGGGATTTAAAAGGAAAAGTTTGTTGTCTTTGTTTAAGATAAATCTGTCTTTCGACAGAAATATCTTATCTACAGGCGTCTGTATGTCGACTGTGCGTAAATCACTCTGTTTTCCTCCGTTAACGAGTAGATTGTAAGTCAGATGCACGGTATTTCCATTATTTAAAAGGAAAAGCATACGATCGGAATCATTCACGGAATAGTCCTTTATATGACTTGCAAAGTCTGTGTTAATTGGATTGAACTCATCTTCAGAATCATTATAGACAAAGAACCCCAGCCCCTTTATGAGGCAGATAATATCTCCTGCCGCACTCTTTCCTAAAATAAAAGACTTTTCCTGATTGGGTACTTTATTATCTGTTCTTAAATAATACCTTGTTATCAGACGGGTTCGTTTATCTAACCGATTGATTCCATTATCTGTTGCTATCCATAAACTGCCCTTACATTCGATAATCTGGCGGATAACGTTATTACTTATAGAATTCGGATTGTTTTTGCTATATCTGAATGTCGTAATTTCTCTTCCATTATATGCATTCAGTCCATCCCATGTCCCAATCCAGATTGTATGTTCTGCATCTTCCAAAATACAGTTTACTGAATTATTTGTCAGTCCGTTAATATTTGATATGTGTTTTGCCACATTAAAAGCATAAGACTTTGTGGAAGTGGCAAATGCAATAATCAGAATGGTTCTTCGTCAAATTTGGTGGTAATCTCTTTTTTATTTCAACTGTCTTCTTCTTTCTTAATCCTATTAAAAGTTGTAGATATGTTTGCTTTTTAGTAACTTTAAAGACACCACATCATTAAGAGTTACAATGCAACAAGTCATATCTACAACGTACAAATATACATCAAAAAAGAAAATGCTCCTACAAATAGGGGATTATTCCATGATTTCAGATTCAGTCTTGGCTACGATAATCTGCAACAAGATGGTATCTCTGAAGCTGTTGGCTCATTGACGGTCTTTCTACATACGGCTGGCAAAGGGGCTTCCTGTCCTTATTGCGGACATTTCAGTCACCGATTGCACAGTTACTACTCCCGTCATATTGAGGATCTTGAAGTTTACGGTCATACTTTGGAGTTAGTCATCAAGGTTGGCAAATATTATTGTGACAATGTTTCTTGTCCACAAAAAAATATTCTGCGAACCGTTGTCTTTTCTGGCTCGTCGGTATGGTAGACGGAGCTATCTTGTTGAGGAACGCATCAGATCGATAAGTTTGGAACTTACTTCCCGAAAGGCCTCTTCTCTTTTGCAACTGTTCCATATAACAGCCAGTAGTTCTTCCTGCTTACGCATCCTACAACAGTGCGGACAACACAATCCTATGCATAATAAAAGTATTTATGTAGGTATTGATGATTTTGCCTATAAAAAGGTAAGGATTATATGAGTGTGGTCGTAGACCAGATGACACACATACCTATTGCTTTGTTAGAGGATAGAAACGGAGAAGCACTTGATAACTGGCTCATCCGGAATCCTCAAATACAATATATAACGAGAGACCGTGGAAGATGTTTCACAGAGGCTATAAACAGAATAATTCCTGGTGTTACACAAATCTGCGACCGATTCCATCTAATCAAGAATATGACGGACACGATGATACCGGAAATAGAGAAAATAATCCGTCAGACCAAGAAAAAGCTCAAATACGAATATCCTGACAGAGACACGGCTTCTTCGTTAATTCTTCAGGACATATTTAACATGGGAGATGTCCGACACAGAGAAAAATTGAAGATATACAGGGAAAGCTTGAACTTAAAAATGCAGGGGATGACCATTGAGCAGACAGCCACACATTTGGGTAAGAAAAGTCGCTACATTTATAAGATTATTCACAACAGAAGAATAGGGGCATACTTGAATGAGCAACAGAAGACAGCTCTTAAATATGTATCCGAACTGGCTACAATCATTAGTGCGGGCTGTATTACTCGAAAAATATTGGCACAAAAAATGGGGAGTAAAATCAGTGGCGCACTTATTGGAAGGATAACATCCAGCTTGCGAAAAAGGTATCAACAAAAGAGGAAGGAAGTCAAGGAGCATAATGAGAGCATTGAAAACAGAAGTAAAATACAGAGAGTTTCACAGAATCAGATACGCAAATACATTCTAAAGGGAGAATCGGATAATCCTAAACTAGCGGAACTGTATAAGTCCTCACCGCAGATTAAAGAACTTTTAAGCGTGTGTCAGAATTTCAGAGATATGATTAATGGGAACACTTATGATAAGGATATTAGAAAGTGGATTGAAAAAGCGAAGGCAACACGGAATATGGCACTGACGAACTTTGCATATGGTATTGAAAAAGACTGGGAGGCAGTACAGGCAGCTATTGATATCCCCTTCAGTAACGGATTACTGGAGGGGACAGTGAATAAAATTAAAGCGGTAAAAAAGACAGATGTACAATAGGGCAGGAATTAAACTACTGAGAGCGAAGATTATTTATTCACAATAGAAGAAGTACCACCAAATTTGACGAAGAACCATCAGAATAAAAAATATTCGTGCGTATAAGATGTTTCTCATGTAAATGAATGTTATTTATACGGTTAGGATAATAGCAAATATAAGGAATTTATTTTATTCCGCGCATATTTTCATCGGTAACGGAGGATTTATGCAATTGTGGAATAGTCAATCCGAATTACAAACGATAATCTACGATTTCACCGTCAACAATCAATTTACCATGTTTCTTTGTCTTTTTAGCGGAAGCAGGAATACAAACAATAGTTATGGCATTGTCCGGGTTCAGGATAATGCTTGTTTCGCCGGTACAATTCTTCTTTATGTATTTTTGGATACCAGATCGTACAAGTCCGTCGGTTCCGTAAAGTGTTGATTCAAAGTTACCTCTTTGGCTTCAAAATAAGGATTGAATAAAAGATAAGTAGGATGTTTTCTTGTGGAATAAAAGTCTGTGGCATTACAATCCAATTGAAGAATACATTCCACATTAGTAGTATCTACAATAGAGGCTAGCATACCCACCCAGGCCGAGCCATACAAGCAAATATCTGTAGCTGAAGACATGGTTTTTACCTGATCCCCAATAGCATAGGGACCCTCATCGGACAATAATCCCTGGAACGGTTCAAAGTGATTGCCATGATACAAGTCCTTCCTCAATCCTTCATAGCAAATGACGTGTTGAGGATCACCTTCCCAGATAGAACTCGACTGACGGTTGCGGGGGTGCTCGTCTGCATAAAATAAGCGGCAGGCGTTTGCCAGGTTCAGCATCCACTTGCCTATTGTGGAAGCATAAGCCGGATTGTATTTTACAATTGGAACAAGTGCGGCAGCTTGTGAAAAGGTGTTCATGGCAAAAGCATATTGTTCATCCTTTTTTGTCCTACCAATCCGTGTACGTCATATTTGTTCCAACGCTCACACATCACTCCCCCATCCGTCACGGTCTGAATTATCACCGTCGAAGCACCAGTTCAGCATTTTCAGCTCATCATAAGCAGTTCCAAGTTCCGCATTCATGCGCACTGCCAGATAAGCTCCATAGGGCATCATTATCTCATAGAAAGTTCCTTCTTTTTGGGGACGGTTTTGCAAGAATGTCATGCATTGGCGTGTAGCATTCAGATATTTTTATCTCCGTATTTAATCCAGGAGATGTATTGCAACCAAGCAAGTCCTGCGGCTGCATCCGGTTCACGCCATACTTTATTATAGTACCCTTTACGGCTCTTAAAGTTGAAGGCGGTGAAGTTGAAGTCCGGATATTCTCTACCTTCACTTAAGTCTTGGATAGCAGCATACCAATTGTCGACAGTGATCTTCATCGGCTCCTGCATCTCTGTTTTTGAGGATATAAATCTACCAGCATCGAGTAAGCCATTGCCGGCCATATCTCATACCAGAAACTTTCTCCGGCTTTCCTGTCGAGTCCGTTCAATATAAGATTGGTTCCATTCTTCTTGTTGAAGAATTGCCGTATCATTGATACATAATCTTTTCCGTCATCATTGCTTTTGTCTACTCCTATCAGACTTGCACTAATGAGTGAGCCCATAGTGGGAAGAGATTCATAAGAATTTCCTCCTAACCGTCTTTTATCTACGTAGCTTGGAAGTCCGAAAGTACGGAATGGAAAGTTTATTTGCGAATCGTCCCACCAGATAAGAGGTAAGTTCTGTCCTTTGGCGTTGAAATCGTAAAATAGTCTGTCCTGTTTCGTGGCTATATCTTTCCAGTTTTTCATTTTATAGGGGAAAGGTATATTGGGCATATACTGTACTAAACGGATCTCTTTTTGTTCTATCGGCTTTTGTGCCGGCAGGTTGTTGAGAAAGAAAAAAAACCTGCTACGAGAAATAATAATGTCTTTTTCATCCTCATTTTATTCATATTAAAAACCCGGATTTTGGGAAAGAATATTGTTGCTCTTATCCCTTTCACCTTGCGGTATCGGAAACAGATAATCTCTGTCGTCTCTAAAATTGGCACCTTTCGATGTATTATATTTGGTTGCATAAGCGCGCATAACGGTTCCGAAACGTTTTTGTCTCATCAGGTCATCCCGTCTCCATCCTTCCATTGCCAATTCACAACGACGTTCCTTCCAGATGATTTCTTTCAGACGCTCTTGGTCGGTTTCTGTTATGTCGGGCAGTGTATTAGTTGTTGTAGCAGGGATATACGCCTGTTGATCTCTTCTCGGATCTATCGGATTAGTTTTGCGGGCTCTTTCTCTTACATCATTCAGGTAAGGAAGTGCAAGCCCTGGTTTTCCGTTTTCGTTTAATACTTCGGCATACATCAAGAGAACATCGGAATAACGGATCAAACGAATGTTGTAACTAATCATCCAGACGTCGAAACCAGTTTTTTCTACTGCTGGCACAGTCATCTTGTAATCATGATAACCGCTTGGAGATTCAGCGTTGTCTTGCGCTTCAGTATCACCTTTATATCTGTCACCAGTTTGTGTGAATACATAAGTAATACGCGGGTCATCTGCATCAAAGGCATCATAGAGGTCTTGGGTCGGTACATGAAATCCATATCCCTGATAACCGGAGATGCGTCTGCTTGTGAAGAAGTGGGGAACATTGGTACCTGTGGCAATGTTTTTATCATATACTTTGTTGGCAATCTCAAATACTGATTCCGAACTGTTTTCATATTCAGTGCGCCAGTTCATGCCGTAATCACTCAACAATGTATAGTCTTTGTCCACTTCAATAATATCATGAAGTACCGTTTCGGCAGAGATAAAATCACCTTTGAACATGTATGTTTTAGCAAGCATTGTTTTTGCAAAGCCGCGTGTTGCACGATAAGCATCATCTTCAGAGTAATCTCCTTTTGCAGGAAGTGCGGAGGCATCAGTTAAATCATTCACAATACATTCATATACCTTCTCCAATGGGGAGCGGGGTATTTGCAGTATTTCAGCGGGTTGCATCGGCGTAGTGATTAGAGGCACTTCTCCGAATGTAGTGACCAGACAATAATATCCGAATGCTCTCAATGCTTTTTGCCTCGTTTGCATAACGTTTCAATAGTTTTTCGTTTCCTATTGCATCAGGAGCATAATAAATCACATCGTTACAGCGATTGATTAATCTGTACAGAATCTCCCAACGACGTCCTACTTCACCATTGGTTGTGTAGATTGTAAAGTCGGACAAGTCGCGTACTTCGGCACGGTCACCGTCATTTCCTCCTCCTTTTAGAGCATCATCCGTACTGCAATCACCTACAAAATAATGATTTAATGCATATTCATTCCAAGTTGTACGTAATTGAAGATAAGCTCCAGTCAAGGCTTGTTCAATATCGCTTTCCTTCTGATAATAATTATCGCTTGTGGTTTTACCATAACTTGGTTCGTCGAGAGAGCAGCTATACAACCCCACTCCGGCAAGAGCCCAGCATATTATAAATAATATTTTTCTCATAATGTAATGTCTTTTTTTAGCTAGATTTAAAATTGCAAATTAACTCCAAAAGTGAATGTACGTGAAGACGGATAACGTGTAGTATCCACTCCCATATCCAATGGGTTATTGATACCCAGTTCCGGATCAAGTCCGGAATAGCCGGTTAAAGTAAATATATTCTGACCGCTCACATAGAATCTACAACTTGAAAACAGTTTGCTCTTCTGGCAAATGTGACTAGGCAGTGTATAGCCTATTTGCATATTCTGTAAACGCAGGTAAGAACCATTCTCCACATAGAAAGAAGAACCTCTCATATTATTGTTAGAATCAGAGTTGGTTATGCGTGGATATACAGCATCCAAATCCCCGTCTTTTGTCCATGCTTTTGTGTAAGCATCCGCCAATGCATTCTGGCGTCCTGCTGAAGCAAGGCTTCCTTTAGCAACGTTCCAGATGTCATTTCCAATAGTTCCCTGGAATGCCATACTTACATCAAAGTTCTTATAACTGAATCCTAAGTTGAAACCATAAATGAGGTCCGGATTAGGATCACCGATAAAAGTACGGTCATCATCATCGTTCAATTCGCCTGATTCTCCTAATTTGGCAAACTTGAAATCACCCGGTTGTGCATTAGGTTGAATCTTGGTACCATTCTTATCCACATAATTGTCTATCTCTTCCTGATTCTGGAATATTCCTATTTGTTTGTATCCCCAGAAACGTCCGATAGGACCTCCTACATACGTACGGCTAGTATTTCCACTCAAATATTCCGATGTAAGTTTGGTTACCTCTGTCTTATAAGTAGACATGTTCAGCCCTACATTGTAATTAAAGTCTTTTCCTATCTGGTTACGGTAGTTGACTACTATTTCAAAACCGGTATTCTTCAAGTCTCCTGCATTGAAGAAGGGGCTGTTAGGGAAGGCGCCAAAAGAAGGAATAGGCATATTGAGCAACATGTCACTTGTTTTCTTTACATAAAAGTCCATGCTAACATCAAGGCTGTTTTTAAAGAAAGACATATCTAAACCGACATTGGTTTGCTGGCTGGTTTCCCATTTAATATCTGCATTTCCCACATAAGTCGGAACGTAACCTTGTGAGTATCCGTTTCCAAAGTACCACTGATTCTCATTATTGGTGCCAATCAGCGTAAGAGGCGCGTCTCTATCAATTCGTTGGTTACCATTCTGTCCCCAGCCTACACGCAGTTTTAAATTGGAAATTGTATTTTCAATGTTCAGGTTCTTAAAGAATTCTTCATTGCTCACCCTCCAACCTAATGAAACTGATGGGAAATAGCCCCAACGGTTACGTTTGGCAAATCTTGAAGAACCGTCGGCACGGAAATTGACTGTAGCAAGGTATCTGTCATCATATACATAGTTGATACGTCCCAGGTATGACAACATAGAAGATGTTTCTTTACCTCCCGAGGTGTTATCTCCGGCTGTTTGTGCATCAAGTATCTGATAGATTTCATCGTTACCTAAAGCCTTTCTCTTAAATGCATTAATGCCTTCGCTGCTGTTCTTCTCATAAGTCATGGCAACCATTGCATCCAGTTTATGTCTGCCTATTGTCTTGTTGTAGTTAAGGCGTTGTTCCACCTGATAATTAGAAGTAACAGCACTATTATTATTCAATTGAGTTTCTTTATTATATTTACTTTCCTGATTCGCTAAGTTATCTTCCGAAAAAGTAGACGAATAGACAGGACGGAAGTCTTTGAAAGTATCATGGTATCTTTCGAAGCTATACTGTACCCGATAGCTCAATCCTTTATACAATTTGATTTGGGCAAACACATTACCAAATACATTGAATATGTCATTGTATCTATTAGGAAGTTCGAGCATGGCTACCGGATTAGGGTCGTAAGACCATTCGGTAGGCGCATATTTGTTATATTCGTAATTTTCAGAAGAAGGATCTACCAACGGGCTGATAACAGGGGTAAAAGGATCAGCTTTTTGAATAAAGTCGAATGAAGGAATTGCTCCTGCGTCACGTTTTCTTATCTTTGCCAGATTGACATTGGCGCCAACAGTGATAAATTTGTTGATATCATATTAAAGATTCGCCTTAAGTGAAAGTCTCTTGAATTCAGTAGTGATAATCGCACCCTGATCGTCTACATATCCTAAACTTAAAGAAGATCTCGAATTATCTGTCCCCTTACGGATGCTTAGATTATAGTTCTGGTTGAAAGCTGTACGGGTTACTTCATTCCACCAGTTGGTATTATAGCCTTTCTGATACTGATTGGTAAACTTATCCTTCATTGAGTTTTGAAAGCTTGCATCGTTTTCATACGCTTTCATGATGAAGTTGTAATATTGGTCGCTGTTCATCATGTTCAATGCTTTATAACTGTTTTTACACCTACATAAGCATCCAATGTTACGGTCGTTTCACCTTTCACCCCTCCCTTGGTAGTAATGAGGATTACTCCATTAGAACCTCTCGAACCATAGATAGCGCAGGCTGAAGCATCTTTTAATACTTCCATACGTTCAATATCAGATGGATTCAGGCTGCTGATGTTATCCATGAACTGTCCATCAACTACGTACAATGGATTGTTGTCATTGACGGTTCCTAAACCTCTCACGCGGATCACTGCATCCGATCCCGGCTGGCCGGAACTGGCGGCAACAAATACGCCGGCTGCCTTACCTGTTAGTAGTTCGGATGCATTAGATACTGCATAGTTCTTAATATCCTTACTACTTATAGAAGCCAAAGCACCGGTAAGGTCACTCTTTCTTTGAGTACCGTAACCAATAACCACAACCTCATCCAATTCATTATCGGACACTAGATTTACATTGTACGTTCCGCTATTTGTTACGTTTACAATTTCAGTTTTAAAACCGACATACGAGAATGAAACTTTATTTGACGATACTTTTAATGTATATTTACCGTCAAAATCAGTGATAGTACCATTGGTCGTTCCCACTTCAAGAACAGAAACTCCAATTAAAGCCTCTCCGGTATTACTGTCGTATACCACACCCGAAATACTCTTGGTTTGCTGTGCAAAGACATTTGTGCAAACAGCAAGAATAAGAATGAATAATAAATGCTTACTCAATATATAGGAAAACTGATAATTCCTTCTTTCTGTATAGGTCTCTCTGCGACGCGCAAAAGTAACCAAATTTTGCCTTGATATTTGAAAACTCCGGGATTTAACAAACATGTAATTTCCATTCCGTTGATTCCCGCTTTTAAATCTTTTGGAGCCAGTAGGGGGTTCTGCTCACATCTTTTAGCTATATCCATAATATTTCGATTAGTGATTATTTCTGTGAACAAAAGTATGAGATGAAAGACAGGAAAGCGTTTACTATATTCTCAAAGAGGTGTACACATGCTCAAGAACATGTTTTTAAGAGGATGATATTAGGGAATGATTTTAGAAGAGGCAGTGATATTCGTATTTATATGCTGTACTATTTAAAAGCTTGATTTATAGATGGATGTGCACTTCGTTGAAGTGTATTATATTCTCATAAGTGTATAGTATAGTTTCTTTGAGGAGTGCAAAAGAAACATATAAAGATAAAAAATAAGAGGCCAAACTCAAAAATATAATTTGAGGAAGCCTCTTGTTTTTTCTTTTTAATAAAAATGATACTGTAAATCCTATTTCTTCACGTGCGGATAATCTATCGTATAATGCAATCCGCGGCTTTCCTTGCGTTCCATCGCCTGACGCATAATCAGATAGCCGACATTCACCATATTGCGCAATTCGCAGATTTCTCTGGACGCTACGCTACGTTTGAACAGGCTTTCAGTTTCTTCGTAGATAATATCGAGTCTGTCCCAGGCACGTTTCAGACGGAGGTCGCTGCGGACAATACCTACATACGTACTCATAATCTGGTTCACTTCCTTCATACTTTGCGTAATGAGCACCATTTCTTCCGGCGAACGGGTTCCTTCATCGTTCCATTCGGGAATATCTTCATTATAAGAATATTGATCGACCACTTGTAGACTGTGCTTGGCAGCAGCGTCGGCATATACGACTGCTTCTATCAGTGAGTTGGAAGCCAGGCGGTTGCCTCCATGCAATCCTGTGCAGGAACATTCTCCCACGGCATAAAGACGTTCGATGGAAGATTGTCCGTCCAGGTCGACAAGGATACCTCCGCAGAGATAATGGGCGGCCGGGGCTACCGGGATATAATCTTTCGTGATGTCGATGCCCAGGCTAAGACATTTCTCGTAGATATTGGGGAAGTGTTTCTTTGTTTCTTCGGGATCTTTGTGGGTGACGTCCAGATATACATGGTCGTCTCCGCGGTTTTTCATCTCGTTGTCGATGGCGCGTGCCACGATATCACGGGGAGCGAGCGAAAGACGGGGATCATATTTCTGCATGAACTCTTTGCCGTCCATTGTACGCAGTACACCTCCGTAACCACGCATTGCTTCCGTTATCAGGAAAGAAGGGCGGTCTCCCGGATGATATAGGGCGGTAGGGTGGAATTGTACAAACTCCATATCCTTCACCGTACCTTTGGCACGGTAAACCATGGCGATACCGTCTCCGGTAGCGACTAGCGGGTTAGTGGTTGTTTTATAAACGGCTCCTACTCCACCGGTAGCCATCAGCGTCACTTTAGCAAGATAGGTATCTACTTTTCCCGTTTTCGGATCGAGGATATAAGCACCATAACATTTGATGTCCGGTGTCTGGCGGGTTACAGTCACTCCCAGGTGATGCTGTGTCAGGATTTCAATGGCAAACTGGTTTTCGATGACCGTGATATTCGGATGGCGTTGTACGGCTTTAATCAGGCTGTCTTGAATTTCCGCTCCCGTATTATCTTTATGGTGAAGAATACGGAACTCCGAGTGTCCGCCTTCGCGGTGCAAGTCAAATTCGCCTTTCTCGTTCTTGTCAAAGTCCACTCCCCACTTAATCAGTTCTTCAATTTGTGCGGGAGCTTCGCGCACTACTTTTTCTACTGCGGCACGGTTACTGATCCAGTCGCCGGCAATCATTGTGTCTTCAATGTGCTTGTCGAAATTATCCACCAGAAGGTTGGTGACGGAGGCTACACCTCCCTGGGCGAAGTACGTATTGGCTTCTTCCAGCCCACTTTTACAGATAAGAGCAACTTTACCTTTGTGCGCCACTTTCAGCGCAAAACTCATACCGGCAATTCCGGAGCCGATAACGAGGAAATCGAATTTTCTTACCATAATTTTGTTATTTCTCACCGCAAAGCTACAAAATAAGTTACTTCGTTGTACTTTTCGTTGTCACTAATTCATAAAATTGCTACCTTGCAGGCAAAAATCTGACAAAATGAATCGAATTTTTCATGCCCGCATCGCCTGGTACCAATATTTCCTGTTGGTGGTGCTTACTGTGAATGCCGTCGGCGCATTGTGGTGTAAGTATATCTTAGTGGCGGTACTGTTTATGTTGATGCTGATTGTAGTGATCGAACAAATTATACACACTACTTATACATTGACAACAAACGGTGATCTGGAAGTCTCACGTGGTCGTTTTATTCGCAAGAAGATCATCCCGCTTTCCGAAATTACCGCAGTCAGGAAATATCATTCCATGAAATTCGGCCGCTTCTCGGTGACGGATTATATCCTGATAGAATACGGAAAAGGGAAGTTTGTTTCGGTGATGCCTGTCAAGGAACAGGAATTTGCAGAACTACTCGAAAAGAGAATGTTTGAAAAGAAGATAAAAGATTAACTGATTATATACTATGAAATATCAAGTAATTATCATTGGTGGCGGTCCTGCGGGATATACGGCTGCCGAAACTGCCGGTAAAGGCGGTTTGAGCGTATTGCTTATCGAAAAGAATAGTCTGGGTGGCGTCTGTCTGAACGAAGGCTGTATTCCTACGAAAACGTTGCTGTATTCGGCAAAGACTTATGACAGTGCAAAACATGCATCAAAGTATGCAGTCAATATCCCGGAAGTCTCTTTCGATTTGCCTAAGATAATTGCTCGTAAGAGTAAGGTAGTGCGTAAACTGGTGCTGGGAGTGAAAGCGAAGCTGACTGCCAACAATGTTACAATCGTATCGGGAGAAGCGCAGATCATTGATAAAAATACGGTTCGCTGCGGGGAAGAGACTTACGAAGGAGAGAATCTGATATTATGTACGGGCTCGGAAACTTCATTCCCTCCTATTCCGGGAGTGGACGCGGTGAACTACTGGACGCACAGGGACGCTTTGGACAGTAAAGAATTGCCGGCTTCTCTGGCTATTGTTGGCGGCGGAGTGATCGGGATGGAGTTTGCATCGTTCTTCAACAGTTTGGGAGTACAAGTGACGGTGGTTGAGATGATGGACGAAATCCTGGGTGGAATGGATAAAGAGCTTTCTGCTTTGTTCCGTGCGGAATATGCCAAGCGTGGCATTAAATTCCTGCTTAGTACGAAAGTTGTCGGCCTGTCGCAGACGGAAGGAGCTGCTGTTGTCTCTTATGAGAATGCGGAAGGAAGTGGCAGTGTGGTAGCGGAGAAGCTGTTGATGAGTGTCGGCCGTCGCCCGGTGACAAAAGGTTTCGGGCTCGAAAACCTGAATTTGGAAAAGACAGAACGTGGGGCTGTCAAAGTGGATGAGAAGATGCAGACCTCCGTGCCTGGTGTTTATGTTTGCGGTGACCTGACCGGATTCTCTTTGCTCGCCCATACGGCTGTTCGTGAAGCGGAAGTTGCCGTACATTCTATTTTGGGAAAAGAAGATACTATGAGCTATCGTGCCATTCCGGGGGTTGTCTATACCAATCCGGAGATTGCCGGAGTGGGTGAAACGGAGGAGTCGGCCTCAACGAAAGGAATCAATTATCAGGTTATCAAACTTCCGATGGCTTACTCCGGCCGTTTTGTGGCGGAGAATGAGGGCGTGAACGGAGTCTGCAAAGTATTGTTGGATGAACAGCAGCGGGTGATTGGCGCCCATGTGTTGGGAAATCCGGCTTCGGAGATTATCACTCTTGCGGGAACTGCCATTGAACTCGGACTGACGGCAGCACAATGGAAAAAGATTGTTTTCCCACATCCCACGGTAGGAGAAATCTTCCGGGAAGCTCTATAAATGGATTCCGATATCTGGCATCAGTCATTGATGCGGGTATCTTACTTATAAATCGAATATATGATGAGAAAATATATAATCACTCCGGTCTTATTGGCAATAGTTTGTATGGTGATGTGTCGTTGTACATCCAATCGTAAAGCGTCAGTTGCTGCCAATGAATATTTGATTCAGGGCGAACTGGCCAATCTTCCTGACAGCATTGTGATCGGCCTGTACGAGGAAGACGGAAATATTCTCAACTGTGTCTTGAGAGATACGCTTATGAATGGGCAGTTCTCTTTCCGCGACACGGTTTCTACCACACGGAAAATGCTGATTATGTCTGATAACCGGGGCTTCCCGGGTACATGGCTGGAAGTGTGGATCGCACCGGGGGAATACATCGAAATCAAGGGGCAGGATAAACTAGTGAAAACATGGGAAGTAGTAAGCGATGTGCCGGAACAGCAGGAAGAAAATCGCTTTACGGCTTGCGCGATGGCCCAACAGAAAGAATTGATGCAATACATGGCAGCGGAATATGACTGGCAACGGATGATGTTCATAGACCATCCGGGCGACCGGGAGTTTGAAAGTCAGGCGTGGGCCAAGATAGATTCTATCCGGAAACTGTCCATGCCGTTGCAGCAGGAAATCTGGAAAAAGGAAATGGAATACATGGAAGAAGCTCCCGTCTCCCCGGTGTGGATGGACAGGTTACTGTTTTTTGCTTCCATGATGAAATATAAAACCATCATGCCTTATGAAGAAGAGGTGAAAAACCTCTATGCCCGAATGTCCGAAGCTGATAAACAAACAGGTGACGGACAGGAGATTACAGCCTATGTTTATCCTCCCGCTACCGTAGGAGTTGGAGATATGATGGTGGATGGAGACCTATATGATGCGAATGATTCTCTCCGTCATATTTCCGAGTTCAAAGGAAAATTCATCTTACTCGATTTCTGGAGTAGCGGGTGTGGTCCTTGCGTGGAGTCGATACCTGAAATGGAGAAGGTGATGGATCTGTACAAGGATAAAATGACTGTGATTAGTATTAGTGAGGACCCGAAAGCACGTTGGAAAGAGTATATCAAGACGAAAGGAATGGGCGGTAACCAGTGGAACGAACTTCGTAAAGGACGTACCGGTCTTGCCCTAAACTATCAGGTACGGGGAATCCCTCATTATGTATTGATTGCCCCTGATGGAAAAATCCAGGATGTATGGTCCGGCTATGGCGCCGGTTCGCTTCTTGGACAGGTAGAGAAAAACTTGAAATAGATAGAGGTAAGATACGATCATTTGTTGATGTCATAAACAGTGTTATATGAAAAAAAGTCTTTTGTTAGTCGCCCTTTCAGTTAGTTTGTTGCCACTTTGGGGACAACAGAATTTCTCCCGGATAGATTCGCTTATCAAGAAGATGCTCCCCGAAGCATCCGAAGTCGGCATATCCGTCTACGATCTGACGGCTAAGAAATCACTTTATAACTATCGTGCGGAGAAACTTTCACGTCCTGCCTCTACCATGAAGCTGTTGACGGCTATTACCGCACTTTCCCGCCCCGAAGCCAACGAGCCTTTCCGCACCGAAGTATGGCACGATGGCGTGATAGAGCATGATACATTGCAAGGCAACCTGTATGTGGTAGGCGGATTCGATCCTGAATTTGACAGCCAGGCAATGGATTCATTGATAGAAGAGGTAATCACTTTCCCTTTTTCGGTGATTAACGGGCAGGTCTATGGTGACGTTTCAATGAAAGACTCCCTTTATTGGGGCAGCGGATGGGCGTGGGACGATACCCCTGCGGGCTATCAGCCCTATTTGTCTCCACTGATGTTTTGCAAGGGGACTGTACAGGTTTCTGTCGTTCCTTCTACGGTGCAGGGAGATACCGCGAGTGTTTCCTGCCAACCTGTATCCTCCTATTATACAGTGACGAATCAGACGAAAACACGTACCTCTTCTGCCGGAAGATTCTCTTTCACGAGAGACTGGCTGACGAATGGCAATAATCTCCTCGTTTCGGGCAATGTCACTTCGATCAGAAAGGACGATGTAAACATCTACGACTCTCCCCGTTTTTTTATGCATACTTTCCTGGAGCGTCTTCGTGGGAAAGGAATCACGACTCCCCAGTCGTATGGCTTTGCCGAATTGCCTCGCGATAGTGTGACTGTAGAACGGATGGCTTGCTGGAATACTTCTGTGCAGAAAGTGCTGAACCAACTGATGAAAGAGAGTGATAATCTCAATGCGGAAGCATTTCTTTGTCGCTTGGGGAGCGCAGGCTACGGGAAAGAAGCAGGTAGCTGCCGAAGATGGTATTGTCGAGATTATGAAATTGATCCGTCGCCTGGGGCATGACCCGAAAGACTATAAGATTGCCGACGGTTGCGGACTGTCCAATTATAATTACCTCTCTCCTGCCCTGCTGGTGGACTTTCTGAAATATGCGTACTCGCAAACAGAGGTGTTTCAGATGTTATATAAATCTCTTCCCGTTGGCGGGGTGGACGGAACTTTGAAATTCCGGATGAAAGGTACTCCTGCCTTCCGGAATGTTCATGCCAAGACAGGTTCGTTTACGGCAATAAATGCGCTCGCGGGCTATCTGAAGATGAAGAACGGACATGAAGTGGCATTTGCCATTATGAACCAGAATGTACTTTCGGCGGCTAAAGCGAGAGCATTTCAGGATAAGGTGTGTGAGGTGATTATTGGGAAATAGGCTGATATGAATACATTAGCCCGTACAACCAAAGTGGAATTCCGTTGTTGAATCCGATTTCTATGTTGTCAAGAGGCAGGTACTATTTTCCATGGAGGGCTCTTTATTGATTCTTCTAAAAAAGACAATTGTATTCTCTAATAAGCAAAAATCGTAGGATTTTGTTTACCAGAGAATACAATTATACTTGTTTTGAATCGAATACTGTAAATTCTATACTATATATTCTATTTACTTTGCGTATTCAGCCCAATTCGTATTCTTCATATCACCGCTCTTAGCCAGTTCCGCGTGCATACCGAGTGCAGCCTGAATAGCGTGTGGAGTCTGTGCCCGGTTACCGGCCAGTTTGAGGTAATCCCAAAGAAGCTCTTTGTAGTCAGGATGTGCACAGTTTTCGATGATGGCTTGTGCGCGTTCTTTCGGGCTCTTGCCACGAAGATCGGCAACACCTTGCTCGGTGATAACGATGTTGACATCGTGCTCCGTGTGGTCGTGGTGGGATACCATCGGTACGATCGCGCTGATCTTACCTTCTTTGGCCACAGACGGACAAGTGAAGATAGAGATGTAAGCGTTGCGGGTAAAGTCTCCCGAACCACCGATACCGTTCATCATTTTTGTTCCGCCGATATGGGTAGAGTTTACGTTGCCGTACAGGTCAACTTCGATGGCTGTATTGATAGAAATGATACCGAGGCGGCGTACTATTTCCGGGCTGTTTGAGATTTCCGACGGACGGAGAACCAGTTTGTCGCGGAAGAAATCCATATCGTTGTAGATGCCTTCCAGACAGTCATTTGTAACAGTCAGTGAACAGGCGCTACCGAATTTGATGCGTCCTTCGCGAATCAATCCGATCACGGAATTCTGGATTACCTCTGTGTACATTTCGAATGCAGGAATCGTTTTATCACGTCCCAATGCACCGAGTACAGCGTTGGCGATGTTTCCTACACCCGATTGCAAAGGCAAGAAACTGGACGGGATAATACCGCGTTTCATGTCGGCTGCAAGGAAGTCGGCAACATTCTGGCCGATTTTGTCGGTCAACGGATCAGCGGCAGCGAAAGAACGCGCTTCGTCCGGCCAGTTGGTTTCCACTACGCCTATAATTCTTTTTCGGGTCTACCTGAACGTAAGGCAGTCCGATACGGTCACTCGGTTTATAGATCGGTATTTCGCGGCGGTAAGGCGGGTCGAGCGGTTCGTATACGTCGTGCATACCCATACCGGATTTGCTGTGTGCGCTGTTCAACTCCACGATGATCTGGTCGGCAAGACGGCAGATGGTCGGGGCGATGCCGCCAGCGGCAGTCAGATAAATCTTTCCGTCCGGAGTCACTTCGCAGGCTTCGATGATGGCAACGTTCACTTTGCCCATGAAGCCGTAGCGCACTTCCTGTGCCATTTGTGAGAGGTGTATGTCGTTGTAGGCAATTTCTCCGTTGTTGACAGCTTTGCGGAAATCAGAATTGGTAGTGTAAGGAGCACGGTAACGAATTGCTTTGGCACGTGCCAGTACGCCGTCGCAAGATTCACCGGTCGATGCACCTGTAAAAATTCCTACCTGAAACGGGTTTCCCTTGGCATGTTCTGCTTCAGCTATTTTTGCTAGCTCGGCTGTGACAGCCTTGGCCGTTCCGGCGGGAGTAAATCCGCTCAGGCCGATGTTGTAGCCATGTTTGATAAGGCTTGCAGCTTCTGCTGCTGAAATACGATTGAATGACATAAATAGTACAATTTCGTGTTAAATACAGTTGATATTTTTATTGATAATTAATTCTCTGTTTGTACGGCCTTGTACCAATGCTTGGCAATGACTCGTCACATAATGATTCGAAACTCAATGAGTTTACGGGCTCTCTCAATACTTCCGTTGAAGTATCTCTCCCCAGATAATAGCGCGGCGGGCTTCTTCTGCGGAGTGAATCGTGAAATCATGTTCGTTATCAGTTGATTCGGTGTGAGAGTTATAATGAGGACCTTGTTGGGAATTTCGTTTATCTTGCGCGGCACTGTTTGCCAGGGATGCGGAAACGGATATTTCTTCTTTTTTTCTTTTCTGCTGCGCCGCTGGTTTCGCCGTCTGTTTGGGAGACTGTTGCGGTGGCGTCTGTTTCAGGGGTTTAGGCTGGAATAATTCTTCCAGCGACTTGGGGCCACCCCATGCCTCGGGCATAGGAACTGCATCCGGAGCTACTTCAACGGGGGATGGCATCGGGGAAACGGGGCGTTTATTCTTAGCTTTTTTCGATTTACTATTCTTATTCACCTCTTTGAATATTCCCACAAGAATGACACCTGCTATCAAGAGAAATTTCAAAAAATCTTCCATTGTGTTTCACTGCTAATTAGTTATCTGCCAAAGTTACGTATTTTATCTGGTTCAGGCTAACATTTTATTATGAAAAAAGGGCAGCTTCACAGCTCCCCTTAATTTTTTTAACCTAAACCTTAACTATGAAAAAATCTAATGTTTCTTTCATTGCACAAATGTGAAAAATAAATTTAAATTTGCCAAGCATATCGCCTAAAAATGTTTATTCTCTTAACATTAATTACAAGTTAGCTCGCCAGACTATAAGTTTTTGCGTTATTTTTGTATCAATTCACCACTTATTAAAAACCGAAGCCGTATCTTTGCAGTCGAATTTTTAAATGAGATTTGAGTATGAACGAATTAACGGGAGCGGACTTTAAATCCGCAACTGCTGATGACAACAAGAAGTTGTTTATCGAAACCTACGGCTGCCAGATGAATGTGGCCGACAGTGAGGTGATCGCCTCGGTGATGCAAATGGCGGGGTACTCCGTAGCTGAAACGCTGGAGGAGGCTGATGCCGTGTTTATGAACACCTGTTCGATCCGCGACAATGCGGAACAGAAGATTCTGAACCGCCTGGAGTTTTTCCACTCGCTGAAGAAAAAGAAGAAGCGTCTCATCGTGGGGGTACTGGGCTGCATGGCCGAGCGAGTGAAGGATGATCTGATAACGAATCATCATGTAGACCTCGTTGTGGGGCCGGATGCTTACCTGACGTTGCCCGACCTGATTGCGGCCGTAGAAACCGGTGAAAAAGCAATCAATGTGGAACTATCTACTACCGAGACTTATCGGGATGTGATTCCTTCACGTATCTGCGGCAATCATATCTCCGGATTCGTGTCTATCATGCGTGGCTGTAACAATTTCTGTACCTACTGTATCGTGCCCTACACCCGTGGACGCGAGCGCAGCCGTGACGTAGAAAGCATCCTGAATGAAGTAGCAGACCTCGTGGCGAAAGGCTATAAGGAAGTCACCCTGTTGGGGCAGAACGTCAACTCTTACCGTTTTGAAAGACCGACAGGCGAAGTGGTTACTTTCCCGATGTTGCTCCGAACAGTGGCCGAGGCTGCTCCGGGAGTGCGTATTCGTTTCACGACCTCCCATCCGAAGGATATGAGTGATGAAACGCTGGAAGTGATTGCGCAAGTTCCGAATGTGTGTAAACATATCCATCTGCCTGTGCAGAGCGGCAGTTCGCGTATTCTGAAACTGATGAACCGTAAGTATACCCGTGAGTGGTATCTGGACCGGGTGGCAGCTATCAAACGTATCATCCCCGATTGCGGACTGACTACCGATATTTTCTCCGGTTTTCATTCTGAAACGGAAGAGGATCATGCCTTGTCACTTTCGCTGATGGAAGAATGTGGATATGATGCCGCTTTCATGTTTAAATACTCCGAACGTCCGGGAACGTATGCGTCCAAGCATCTCGAAGATAATGTGCCCGAAGAGGTGAAAGTCCGTCGCCTGAATGAGATTATCGCTTTGCAGAACCGTCTGTCTGCCGAATCCAACCAGCGTTGCATCGGTAAAACGTATGAAGTGCTTGTGGAAGGAGTCTCCAAGCGTTCGCGCGACCAGCTGTTCGGCCGTACGGAGCAGAACCGTGTGGTGGTGTTCGACAGAGGTACGCATCGTGTCGGTGATTTCGTCAATGTGCGTATCACGGAAGCCAGTTCGGCTACGCTGAAGGGGAAGAAATCTGATTTCACCACAGAGGACACGGAGGTCTTTTTTTTTTTTCTTCCTTGAAACTCTGTGTCTTCTGCATTCTTTGTGGTAAAACTTACATCATCATGTGTCTCCTGATGGAGAACTTCACAATCGCCATCGCATTGATGGACGCGAATGGAATATCCATCGGCTCATGATGAGTATTATAGCTCACGAGCTTGAGATACCCTTCTTTTTCCGAACGATTCACGTACTTCACCGCCAGATACTCGTCTCCGTCAATCATAAACGACACCAGGTATATTTCCCCGTAAATCACGTTGTCGAAACTGCTAATTTCCTTGTATCCGATAATATCTCCCGATTTCAGTATGGGATACATGCTGTCTCCGTTGACGTAGACCGCCCCGTCGCAGACAGAAATATTGGGAATTAATATCTTCCCCAGTGCATATTGCTGTTTGTTGGTGAATAATGTTTTCAGGTTCGCCGCCGCCGTAATATCGTATAATGTCACGCTACGGTCGTCTATTGGTTCGGGCGTTTTCGGATTGTGTATAATTTCGACTTCCCCCTGTACCAGCTCGCTTTGGCAAAATCTCGTCTGATGTTTCGGATTTCCTTTTCCCAATAATAGCCAGTTATAGTCCACCTTGTCTCCGAATTTGTCAAGCAGCAGACGGAAATCAATACTGTTTCGTGCTCCCCAATTGGTAACTGTTGCTCTCGAAACTTCCAGGTATTCAGCTAGTTCGCTGTCTCTCTTTAAGTTCAATGCCTGTTTGGCACGTTTGATGATACCTAATACATCCAAATTTGTATCCATTCTGTTTTTTTATTTAAAAGACTAATCTCGGATTTACAAATGGCAGCTATAAAAATGGCTGCCTCAAAAATATGTTTACTATATGTTTATAATCAATGATTTGTGAAATAGTTGAGGTTTAATATTGAAAATTGATATTTTATTTATGAAAAATATTCTATCTTTGTCCCATTGATTAATAGAAAACGTTTCAAAAATATAAATTAAAAACGGATATGCCATGCAATACTTCAAGAAAAACACAAAAAACTTGAAATTTTCTCATCCGCCACCTGCGGAAAGCTTACTGATGCCTGTTAACAGCTATTCTCCCAAGTGTTAATAGCTATTTCTCTAACCATTAATATCTGAAACGCCAGATGTTAATACCTGGCAATAGGATAACAAAAGGATAACATATTGTATACGAATACTCCGTATTTGAATGATTACAGACCTGACTGATAAAAACTAGCATTTATAATTTATAATTGGATAACAAAATGAAAAGCTCAAAAGTACAAACACTGTGCGTTTGCGGATGTTGCAAACGCTCTCTTCCGGCAAGTGCCTTTTATATCAATAAGAAAACCGGCCTTCCCGGCAACTACTGTAAGGAATGTCGTAAAACTGTCAGCCGGAACCACCGGAAGAACGAGAAACGCTCCCTTGCATGCGACAGGGAAAGCAATTATCCGGTAATAACCTCTACGGAAAATCCCACGTTGCGACGGGAACTTATTCTGCATGCCCTTGAAACCGTAGCTGCCAGCATTGAACGGAAAAGGCGGAAAGTCCGTGAATCGGAATTTGAATCCGAATCAGGTTCTGAATTCCAATCCGAATCAGTCTTTGAATTGGAATTAGAATCAAAATCAGGATCAAAATTAGAATTGGCAGACTGATTTATAAAAACAATTTATATCATGGGACGAATAAAACAAGGGCTTGACTATTTCCCTTTGAATACCGATTTTATGCACGACCGTGTCGTACGCCGTGTGATGAAGCGTGAAGGCGATTCCGCCTTCACGATCCTGCTCTATACCCTGTCTTATCTATATTCGGGCGAGGGTTATTATATTCATGTCGATGATGACTTCTATGACGAACTCTCCGACCAGCTCTTCAGCACGGATAACGATAGTGTCCGCCGGGTGCTTCGTCTGTTTGTGGAGTACGGTTTCTTCGATTCCTCTCTCTACGAACGTTACGGCATCCTGACTTCCGCCGACATTCAGCGGCAGTTCCTTTTTATCACTAAACGCCGCAGCCGCCGTCATATTTCTCCGGACTACTGTCTGCTGCCGGATGAGGAAACCGTACACTCCACCCTTCCAGATGCTGTTGCAGAAACCCCGGATATTGTAACGCAAACCCTCGATACTGTAACAGAATCCCCGGATACTGCAACAAAAAGCACCTTCATAAAAAAGAAAAGAAAAAGAAAGGAAAGAAAACATCCTCCCTAACCCTCCTTTGCCCAAAGGAGGGGATGAGGGAGAAGAAGGAGGAGATTTTTCTAACAGAAAACCGGCGAAGAAGAAACATGAACTGACACAGTCGGATATTGACCGGATGCAAGCTCCTGCTGACGGACACCCGCGCAACCTTTCCGGACTATTGGATAACCTTCGCCTTTATCATATTCCTCCCTCTGAACAGTATGCAATCGTACTGAAAAGTAATTACGGAGAAATCGGTGGTAAGGTTTGGAAGGGTTTCGGTGTCATTCGGGCAAGTGCCGGAAAGATCAAACTGCCCGGTCATTATTTGTTGAGTGTCCTGAATAACTGAATTAATAAGGGTTATGATGCTGCTGCGTTGTGTAATATGTTGTAAATTAGTGATATAACAACAACTTCTTATATTAACGAATTTATTAACGCACACTTTTAAAATCTCTTGCACAGACAGAAATAAGGTCTTATATTTGCATTGTCGATAAGCTTAAAGACACAGACAAACTAGAATTATTAACGACTAAAAACTATTACAATTATGCCAGTATTGTACAAACCCTTCCAGTCAACTCTGGAAGACAAAAAAAGCGGTAAAAAACTCTTCTACCCCCGAGTTGTACGTTCGGGAAACGTAGATTCCGCACAACTTTCGAAAGAGATAGCAGCCTACTCTTCCCTCTCTCCGGGTGACGTAAAAAACACACTCGACAACCTGGTGACGGTGATGGGTCAACACTTGCAATCTTCGGAAAGCGTAAGCGTGGACGGTCTTGGTACCTTCCGTATGGTGATGGTGGCTCGTGGCAAAGGTGTGGAAACCTCTGACGAAGTGTCGGCTGCACAGGCTACGCTTACCGTCCGTTTCCAACCGGCGACTACCAGGAACCTTGACCGCACTACCGCTACCCGTTCGATGGTGACCGGTGCGAAGTGTGCCCGTTATGATAAACTTGTTTCCGATGCAGGTAGTGCGGAAGGCGGCAACTCCGGTGGAAGCGACAAGCCCGGTGGAGGCGGTAATGAAGGAGGCGGAGAAGCGCCCGATCCGGCTGCATAAATGGCGTCACAGCAGTGAAGAGTACACAAAATGTAAACGACAAACGTCGTAGGCTTAACTAAACATTTGGCTTTTAACTAAACTAGAAATCATCCACTAACATGAGGATTATCAACTTGATTGTGGTGCATTGCAGCGCTACGAGGGAGGATTGTATACTTTCTCCGGAAGATTTGGACCGGTTGCACCGGCGTCGCGGATTTAACGGAACAGGCTATCACTACTACATCCGCAAGGATGGAACAGTGCACCTCACCCGCCCCATCGAACGCATCGGAGCACACGCCAAAGGTTTCAACGCTCATTCAATAGGTATCTGCTATGAAGGTGGTCTGGACTGCCGGGGATGCCCGGCAGATACCCGGACTCCGGCACAACGGGCTACGCTCCGGCAACTCGTCGGGCAACTACAGGAGAAATTTTCCGGCTGCCGGGTCTGCGGACACCGGGATCTTTCGCCGGACCTGAACGGAAACGGTGAGATAGAACCGGAAGAATGGATTAAACAGTGCCCGTGCTTTGAGGTGGCAAAGGAACTCAATGAGTTCGGAGCATTTGCCGATAGAACTGATGAGACTGGAAGTACGGAGAAACACAGAGTAACACAACACATTAAAGAACAGAAAGGAGGTAAATGATGGCAATGAAGAAATCAGTATGGGATATGATCCTGAAAGTGGTTATCGCAGTGGCTTCGGCTTTGGCAGGCGTTTTAGGCGCTAATGCGATGAATTTGTAAAGCAGAAAATTAAGTAGTAGTCCTTCCATAGATCATGATTGTGTGAAATGGAAGGACTCTGCTAATTCATTTTGTATTGACTAAACTATTTTATTGATAAATAATAGAAAAAAACGAGTTATGAATAATCTATATACGAATAAAAAAATAATACTAAAGAGGCTGTTTCTTATATTATCAGCCTTTTTCGCGGTTTTATCTGCTAAGGGGCAGAGTGAAGATGGAATAAAGCTGGATGTTCCACGACTTGTACCACTTTCCCCAACGGCTACGGCTATGGTGAAATATCAGTCTTATCCTGTAGATCATTGTACAGGAGTACCTAACATAACTATTCCCTTGTATGATATAGTTGCAGGGGAGGTTACCATACCTGTTACTTTGTCTTATCATGCTTCGGGGCTTAAGCCCAAAGAAGGAAGCGGATATGCGGGAGCAGGATGGACATTGAATCTCGAACCGTCTATAGCCCGCCAGGTGATCGGGGTAGCAGACAATGACTATTATGGATGGTTTGATCGATATTTTTCTCAAAATACAGTCCCCGGTGATGAAAGAGACCGATTGATTTATTATGGGAGATGGTAGATAATAAACGGGATACGCGTCCGGATAAGTTCACTTATAAGTTGCCGGGTGGCGGTGGAAGCGGATATTTTTCAGACAGGTCTTCCCCTCTTATTACTGTGCCTCATAACAGCGATGTGGTAAGGTATGTTGAAAGTGATATGAATATAACAGATGGAAATGGAGTCAAATATCTGTTCAATGGCGTACACGAGACGATGAATGATATTATTACCCGCTGGATGTGTACCTCTATTTGTTCAGCCCGTTATCCACATCCTACATTGGTTAGTTTTCAGTATCAAACCCTTCAGAATCAATGGGAACCTAGTGCTTATTATAATTTGAATGACAGGCTGGTCTTTGATGAAAGGGATAAAGACGGGAGTCCCAAATTGTATCTGATGGAACAAAAAGCGGTGGCAATAACTATTATCAAATTACGGCAGGCAGATCGTCAGGTTCTTCCTCCTTGCCCAATGCCAATAAAGAGAGCGTTTCGAGCTATGTAGCGAATATGAGTTACCCGTCAGGTAGTTACTGTGCGGAGGGTAGGATGAGTACTACCCGATTGGCACAGGTGAATTTTATGGGAAACAGATTGTCTGTCAGTTATAAAGCAGTAGGTGAAGTGCCTAACAATACAAGTGTATTAGATAAAATGCAAGTGACGGATGAGAATGGAGAACTGGTGCGTACCATTAACTTTTATGTAACTCCCTATAATGGAAAAACCTCTTTGACTAAACTTGATTCTGTACGTATCTCCGCTCCCGGTGTAGAATCGCAAACTTATTCATTCAGGTATGTGGGTGTAAACAGCGTTCCTTCCATCTATACGAAGGCTGTAGATCATTGGGGATTTATGAACGGTTCGGAAGCGAGTGCTAATGGTAGTAAGTTGACAGTGCCGAACTTTTCGAAAAGAATACCTTTACCGGATACCAATAACACGGGAAGAAAAGACACTGTATTATTTGAGAATGCAGTCGGAATAGACCGTGAAGCGTCTGGTAACATTGTGGGTATTCTTGACCGGATAACAGATCCGCAAGGTATTGAAACCTCTTTCTCTTACGAAGGCAATTACGGCGCGTTTCGTGACAATAGCCAACAGCCGGAGTATCGAGACTACCTCTATCCGGTTGGCGGATTGCGGGTGAAGAGTATAGAAACCTATGATCCGAAGACAAGGAAAAGGCTCTGTAAGAATTATAGATATGGCCTGACGGTTATCAATAATGAGAAGTATGAATCCGTTTGGGGCGGCGGTGCTATTAAACACATAGTTACAGAGCGTGATTATTGTTCTACGGTAACGCAAGTAATGGACGACGGGCAAAGCCTTTGGAACGAATATTTGACAGTCTATCATTCGATGCCTGTCTCTAATATTACCTTTCGTAACGGAAGTCCGGTAATGTACAATATTGTCAGTGAAGAGATATTGGGAGGAGGCATTTCACAAAAGACCGTCTATTACTATGATGTGGATGCACATGCTTTTGAGGACGTTCTGCATTGGGAAAGTGGGGAGAATACATTCGCTTCTGTCCGGGAGTTTATGTTGAATCAACCGGAAAGCGTATTGAATCGACTTGGGCGGATGCTTCCCGGACATCCTTATGAACCTTCTGATGATTTTGTTACAGGCTATTTTGAGACCAATCAGAGAAATGGGGCTCTTATGGGTATAGACCGTTTCGACGGGCAAGAGCTAGTGTCATCTACCCGATACGAATATAAAAAAGTAATCGCGGGCCCGTATAATATTCCTGTGGATCTTCCTGTCCGGAAGCTGATAGTGGATGTTGATTTGTACATGAAAAAACCGAATAGCCTGCTTGGCAAGCCGGTATTTGTGGCTGACAATGACAATACCCATTCTGCTACGAATATGAGGACTACTTATTATTTGGATTGTGAAACGTATTGGGCACTTGATAAAGAAACGACACAATATTATTGCAAAGTGAACGGGAGACAACGGGTAATGTCGACGGAAAAGCAATATGCGTATGACGACCGCCATCTCTCCAATCCAGGTTCTTCGTTGAAGCCACGTAGGGTGGACTTTACAAACAGTGACGGCGTACAATTCTCGGATCATTATACTTATCTGGATGGTTATCCTGCCATACTCTCTTTGCATAAACACGTCGAAGACGAGCAATGCACGGAAAAGAGGATCTTGTTTAAGTCCGGCACCTGCCTCCCGGTGAGGGTGCAATTTAAAACTGACCGAATGGCGGACTTTCGTGATGAAGTCGTTTACCAATCGTATGACAGTAATAGTAATGTATGCGAAATTATGGCAAAAGACGATACGCCTGTTCTCTTCATTTGGGGATATCGCAACCGCTATCCTATAGCCAAGATAGAGAATGCTACCCGGCAGCAGGTGAGTGTGGCGCTTGGTTATGATGGAGACATCGAAGACGTTTTCGGTGATTGGGCCTCACTTGCCGTACCTACTGAAGAGATATGGGATAAGATAAACTCTCTTCGTGAGAGACTTCCCGGTAATACGCGGGTTACCACCTATGAATATGTCCCTTTGCAGGGAGTTGTTTCCATTACCGATCCCAATAATGTCATAACGAAATTTGAATATGATAATTATAGTCGGCTGACAGATAGTTATTATCTGGATGCGGACGCCCGTAAGGTAATGCTTCAACAGTATATTTATCATTTTGGTAAATGATAAGTAATTCAATGAATGGTTTAACTTGATAATGAAATTGATTTTTTATGAAAACTTATATATGTTTATTTTTCTTGTTATTCTGCTCTGTCTATTCGTGGGGACAGTCTTTGGAAGAACGAATGGCAACAGCTATTGACATTGGTACCTATTCGGAACCGTTTACTTATGAAGATACCCAAAGTACAGCTAATTTTAACTGTGGATTTATACCTCCGACCGATATGGATGATACGAGGGTGTTTATATCCAAGGATATTTTTACAAACTAACAGTGACGCAGCCTATGAAGATTAGAGCCAGTGCAAAACCCAGTATCACTGATAGTGGTACTGTTTTCTTGCTCAATTCTTCGGGCATCCTCTTGAGTCGTACGATTTATGTGGAGGAAGCATGGGGAGATTATGGATATGGTTTGCTGCCTGGCGTGTACTATCTGGTTGCTAAACCTAACATCTATGAAGGGTATAAACCGGTGGATGCGGAAGATGTTACTATTTATGTAAAGACAACCCCTCGTGAATTGGGTGAAGATTTTTACAATCCGTTTGAGTTGGGGACATTTGGTGAGAATTTTGCATTGGCTGATTCTGCAAATACGATAGATTATCAATGTGATTATAATGCCAGTGATAACTATTGGGATAATTATTCTCGGCATGATGTAGTTTATCGCTTCACCCTGACAGAACCGATGGAGATTTGCCTGGATGATGATGGAACTGAATGTCCTTGGGAAGGGATTCTTACAGTGTTCACCTTCTTTCAGCTTTGCATGATCCTGTTGTTCCCATCCGCACGCAAAAGCTTGGTACAGACTACGAGCTGAATGTGTATGATTTGGGGAGCGGGCACCTATTATATTTATGTTTATGCTGACACGCCTATTTGGGCCGTGTATTATAGAATGAACTTGAGTGGGCGTACGTATGCTCCCGGAGTCAGTTTTTCTCGTCCTATTGATATAGGTAGCCGGGCGGACAGCTTTCAATATACAGATGTTCAGAACTCGGAACTCATGTCCGGCAATTTTCCGGAGAAAGCCGGCAATGAAGTTTTCTATCGGTTGGAGATTGAAAATCCGATGGAACTGACCGTTGATAATTGCGGTTCGGAAGTTGCGGACACCTATTTGAAAGTGTTTTCCCAAACGCAGAAGTTGCTGTATTTCAATGACGATTCGGATGGTGACGGAGCTTGTGCAAATGCCAAAAGTGCCCGTATTCATATACCCGTGTTGCTCCCGGGCGTCTACTATATTGTGACCGACGCGGAAAAGAACGGCAACATTTCCTGTCCATAAACGGGCGACTTCTTGCACAAACGGGAGACACAAAAGCACTTGCTATCGACGCTGGAACATATAAGGCGGGACTCTTCTTTTCCGATACCCGAGATACCTCTGTAGACTATACGGATGCTTATCCGGCAAGACCTGCGAATGACGTTTTTTATAAGTTGGTATTGCAAAAGGAGATGGATGTGGTGTTTAGTCACTGTGGTTCGGAACTGGAAGATACTTATATGAGCATCTTGAATGGAGCCGGTGAGCTCCTTTACAGCAATGACGATTATGCGGGAGAAGGTCAGTGTGAGAATGAGAAACATGCCCGCATTGAGGTCAAGAAACTTCCTTCAGGCACCTATTATGTTGTTTCGGAAGGCAGTGTCGATAACGGACGGATCACGACGACGATAGAGGCACCGAACTTTAGTGATGCTTTGTGTACGACCGAGGGGCAGCCCTGTGTGATTACTCTGACTCCCACTGTCTCCACAGATGATCTCTCCCAATTGCACACCTGTGATTATCTTCGCGAGATACAGTATTTTGACCATTTCGGGAATCCTTCACTTCATATATCTCATGGCTTCACTCCTTATAAAACCGACCTGCTCACATTGCAGGAGTATGACGGAATCAACCGCGAATCTAAACTTTGGCTTCCGGTAGCAGAATCGACTGCTGGCGGTGCTTTTCTTCCATCCGTAGAAGTCAGTGAGGCCGTTTGTAAAGCAAGCTATTACGAGAAAGATAGCTCTCCCTTCAGCTCTCCTGAATACGATAGTTCTTCATTGAACCGAATTGTCAAGAAGTATGGTCCCGGAGTTGCTTGGCAGAATCATCCGGTCAAAACAGACGTGTTGACCAATATAGAACGTAAAAACGCAGTTGATCGGGTAGACAGTTGCTTTATCGTGTGCCGTTATAGGATAAAGAATGACAGTTTGGTCTGTGCGGGTGAATATGATGCCGGAACATTGGAAGTGGTTCGTACGATAGACGAAGACAATCATGTGAGTTATGAATTTAAAGACAAGGCCGGTCGCATAGTTCTCGTTCGTCAGTCTGATGATAATCAAATATCTTATGATACGTACCATGTTTATGATAACTATGGCAACCTGTGTATGATGTTGCCTCCGATGGCAGCCGATTATTTTTTCGATGAAGGAGAATGGTCTGAAACGGCTCCCGTTCTTCAGCAATATGCCTATATTTATCATTACGATAAGTATAACCGCTGTATTTACAAGAAACTTCCAGGATGCGATCCTGTTTATACCGTTTATGACGCTGCCGATCATCCTGTCTTTACTCAAGACGGCGAACAGCGTGAGCGGAACGAGTGGAGTTTCAGTATTCCTGATGCTTTCGGTCGGACAGTATTGACCGGAGTTTGTGCGAATACGTTGGATTATGCTTCCAATCCTTTAGATACTATCGTCGTGTATGTCGATTGGGCAAATGAAGAGAACGGGTTGAAAGGCTATCAATTGAAAGGTGTAACCTTAAATTCTCCGAGCCTCCTTTCTGCCAACTATTACGACCATTATGAGTTTTTGGGCAAGAACGGCATTCCCAATGACATGACCACTGTTTACGTAGAGGAAACAGGCTATGGCAAGCGGAATGCAGGCGGTTGTAAAGGGCAGCTGACCGGGGGTTTGGACATCGCTCCTCTCTGCCCGTCCGGGTACTTTTACGTATTCGGTAATGTATTATGACGACCGTTACCGGATAATCCAGCAAAGGGGTAATAATGAGTTGGGTGGTACGGAGATTGTCCATACAGCTTATAATTTCTCGGGAAATCCCTTGGAAGAAAAACGTATACATACATTTCCTGGTACTGGACCAACCGTAGAATTGCACCGGCATACGTATGACCATGCCAACCGTCTATTGAAGACTAGCTATCAGTTGAATGATAATACTCCTATTGTTTTAGTAGACAATGTGTATGATGAGATAGGTCGTTTGAAAACAGATAAACGTAATGGTGTATATGAGTTACGAACCGACTATGCATATAATCTTCGTTCGTGGATAAAAGGCATTAATGGTCCTTTGTTTAACCAAACGCTTAACTATCAGGAAACGCTAGAGGGACTACTCCCTGTTATAATGGTAATATCAGCCGCATGTGTTGGCGTAGTGGCGAAAATGGTATGGCTACAGTTATTGATCCGCAAGAAAAGGGTTACAGTTTCACTTATGACGGTCTTTCCCGTTTGAAAGATGCTATTTATGGAGAAGGTACTAACTTAAAACAGAACCGTAACCGTTTCAACGAACAGATAACCGGCTATGACAAAATGGGTAATATCTTGGGGCTGCTTAGATACGGTCAAACGGGTACGGATTCTTATGGTTTGGTTGATAATCTGAATTTGATCTACCATGGCAATCAATTACAGTCGGTTTATGACAATGCCACCAACTCTGTATTTGGTAACGGTATGGAGTTTAAGGATAATGTCAATGAAACGGTAGAGTATGAATATGATAAAAATGGCAATCTGGCTAAAGATTTGAACAAAAAATATCTGAAATTCAATATAATATCTTAAATTTGCCTAGTCACATTAGCTTTGCTGATGGAAGTAGTATTGAATATGAATATGCTGCAGACGGCAGGAAAGTCCGTACCACGCATACTATAAACAATAACGTCACGTCCACCGTTTATTGTGGTAATGCGATCTATGAGAATGGCAGTTTGAAGATGCTCTTGAATGAGGCGGGATATTATAGTTTCCAAGATAATAAGTTTCATTTCTATCTGAAAGATCATCAAGGTAATGTAAGGGTTGTTACTGACGAGGCCGGTAATGTTGATGAAGTGAATGATTATTATCCTTTTGGTGGTTTAATGTCTAATGGATGTAATAACGTTCAGCCATATAAGTATAATGGTAAAGAGTTGGATCAGAAAGGTGGATTGGATTGGTATGATTATGGGGCAAGAATGTATGATGCAACATTGGGAAGATTTATGAAGACTGATAGATTTTTAGAAAAGTATGTTTCTCTATCTCCTTATCAATATGGAGCAAATAATCCAGTGAATAATATAGATATAAACGGAGATAGTATTTGGTATACTTTAAATGACAATATTGTGACTATGCATGTAACTGCCAAAATATTCAATAATTCAAGTGATAATATAAATATGAAGAGAGCTGCCAAAGATATAGTTTCTGATATAAAAAGTACTTATGAAGGAGAATTTGAATGGAGTGATGGCAAAACTTATAATTTAAAGGTTGATATGGATCTCAAAGTGGTAACTTCTATGAAGGATGTTGAAAGTGCAGACCATTTATTTGTATTGGCGGATAGTGATGGTGAAGGGGCTCGTGGAGTTACAAGTATGTCTGGTGGAAAAGTAATGACTTTGGCGTCAAGGGATTTTGCGAATAATAATTTATTGTCTAATAATCTGTCTCACAATAACACCTTTACTGCAACTCATGAATTTGGACATGCAGCCGGATTGCTACATTCAAAGAATCCATTTAATATAATGAAACAAGGAGGTGTTTTTCACAATAGTAATTCGACACAAAGAAAAGTTATGCTGCAACAACAATATAATATAAATAGAGGTAGTAATTCCTTGAATTATATGAATAGAAAAATACCTTATCCATATGTTCACTATGATAATAATATTGTTGATGTCTATAGTTTAGGTCTTAAATGGAGATGATATAAATGAATTTGAAAAATAGAAAAGTATTAATGGTAACAGTCGGGCTGATGTTACTATGTGTATGTATTGTTTGTTTTGCATCTAGATCTACATTGATCTTTGTAGGGAACTCGTATGAAAATAGCCAAGATATTAATACTATTATTTCATTGAATGATAAAATAATATATAGTGGTTTTATAAAGGCTTATGAACTTCAAGATTGTTAGAAAAAAGAAATATGAAAATTGGCTTTTATAAAGTTTCTGCAAAGCTAAATAATGTATTGATAGAACAGCGATTTTTTTATTTTTTACAAAAAACTATTTGGATAGATTTTGATTGTGCAAACAGTAACTCTTTATTAATTTCGAAATATTACAGGCAAATTCCATTGTAATTTAGCACTATCTCCTACCCAGCGCAGAAATGCAGTTTATCTAAAAGATAATGGACTAAAGAAAGATAGAAAAGGAATGTTGTACGAATATACTAAAAATCAAAGTCGGGTAAAATCTATTCGAATATTGGGTAATACAGATTTAGTACGATATGTAAAATATTAATAATATACTTATGAAAAACTTGGTTTATGTTATCTTATTTATTTTATTGGGAGGATGTGTTTCCCCCTCTTTTTTCGCCAGTGGAGATACATCAACGAGTGGCAGAACAAGTTAAAGTATTGATAGATAGTGGATATCTACAAACTCCATATATTGAAATAAATGAAGTATTATCAAATAATTCCAGCATTATTTATAGTATTAAAGGGGCGGATTCTCCAGGTTCGGATGGTGCAGAGTTACCTTCTAAAGTGATGACCTATAAAGGGAAATATCTTTGTTTTATAGAATTAGATGAGCAGGAAATGTCGCGAACTGAATTGTTTGAAAAAGGAATTGTGGCAGATTCTAATTTTCATGAGAATCTCCATTTGGACGATGGGTGGGTATTGGCTCTTCGAAAATATGAAAATGGGTCAACTTTGGTAAAAGGTATTATCATCGGCTTTTCTTTTTGAATATCCGCAACTTTGGTAGACCTTTCAATCAGATTATTAGAATAGGTGGTCGAAATATACAGTATACAGCTTTTAAACTTTCTGATGGAACATTTAATATAGGAAGAATACATGAAATTTTATAGAATACCGACTAAGCAAGAGGAACAACTTATTGAATTACTTGTTCATAAGTCATCTTTAGAAATGTCTGAAGATTGGAAGAATGGCTTATTAGTACGTCCAATGGATGATGGGGAAATGGGTAGTTTGTATTTGTTTCCACAGGGGAAAATAAATGAAAGTAGGAAATTGGGTAGACAAATTAGTGAATTTCAATTTACAGATATTGATGGAGTTGAGGTTATTGCATCCTTAAATGTGGATGTTGATGGAGTTCTATTTGAACTTGATATATGGAAAACTAATTTTGAAAAACTTGTAAAACTCCCTGATTTATAGCTCGATTACTACCTTGACATGTTATAGAAATATTCTTAAGTGTCAGGGTAGTTTTTTATATTATGTGTTCGATAAAACAGAGTGTCTTACCCTGATATGGAATTAGAAAATATTCTGTGTCAGGGTATCTTTTTATAAATGCGGAAATGAAAGGTTGCTTTCTCAATATAATAGATTAAATTTGCCTAGCAACATGTCTACGCATACAGAATATGTACTTGATATTTCAGCTAGCCTAATTGTAGATACTGATGTCTTAATTGGTTTATCTATTAAAAGTCCTTAACGAAACCCCAATCCATCACTTTTTATTTGTTTCTTTGCACCAAATTCGGGTATAGTGTTGTCTTGTCATTCGAGGCAGCACTTAATTTTGCTTAGATAGTTAATGGAGAAACTCAGTATAAATGCTTGTCCGGTGTGTGGCGGTGCGCACTTGAAACGCGTCATGACTTGTACGGATTTTTATGCTTCGGGCGAACAGTTTGAACTGTATTCGTGTGAGGACTGTGGATTTACATTCACACAAGGAGTCCCCGTGGAAGCAGAGATAGGCAAGTATTATGAGACTCCCGACTATATCTCTCACACTGATACGCGCAAAGGCGCGATGAATAATATCTACCATTATGTACGTTCCTATATGCTGGGCCGCAAAGCGCGGCTGGTAGCTAAGGAGGCGCATCGCAAGACGGGGCGTTTGCTCGATATAGGTACGGGTACCGGTTACTTTGCCGATACGATGGTGCGTCGTGGCTGGAAAGTGGAGGCGGTGGAGAAAAAGTCCGCAGGCACGTGAATTTGCGAAGTTGCATTTCGAACTGGAGGTAAAGCCCGAATCGGCTCTGAAAGAGTTTGCTCCCGGCAGCTTTGATGTCATCACTCTCTGGCACGTGATGGAACATCTGGAACACCTCAATGAGGTGTGGGGACGACTCCGTGAGTTGCTGACAGAAAAAGGAGTATTGATTGTAGCAGTGCCCAACTGTTCTTCTTATGATGCCCAACGTTATGGCGAATATTGGGCGGCATACGACGTTCCCCGTCATCTCTGGCATTTTACTCCGGGCACTATACAGCAGTTGGCTTCCCGTCATGGCTTTATTATGGCGGCACGTCATCCGATGCCGTTCGATGCGTTCTACGTATCTATGTTGAGCGAGAAACATCGTGGCAGTTCGTGCAGTTTCCTGAAAGGGATGTTTGCCGGCACGTTAGCTTGGTTTAATGCTTTAGGACGGAAAGAACGCAGCAGTTCTATGATTTATGTATTCCGAAAAAAGAGATAACGCATGGGAGATCAAAACAAATATAAGTCAGGTTCGATTCTTCGACATGCAGTTCATTACGTCGAGTATCAGTACGACACTAGTGTTGCTGTTGCTGGGACTGGTTGTCTTCTTCGTATTGACAGCACACAATCTTTCCGTATATGTCCGCGAGAATATCAGTTTCTCCGTTCTTATCAGTGACGACATGAAAGAAGCGAATATACTGAAACTGCAGAAGAAGCTGAATCAGGAACCTTTCGTGAAACAATCCGAATATATCTCTAAAAAACAAGCACTGAAGGAGCAGACCGAAGCTATGGGAACCGATCCGGAAGAATTCTTGGGCTATAACCCTTTCACCGCTTCTATTGAAATAAAGCTCCATTCCGATTATGCTAACTCCGACAGTATTGCGAAGATAGAGAAAATGATTAAAAAGAACACCAACATACAAGATGTGCTCTATCGGAAGGAGCTGATTGATGCTGTGAATGATAACATACGGAATATCAGTCTGGTATTACTGGCTTTGGCGGTAGTGCTTACTTTTATCTCCTTTGCTTTGATAAACAATACGATAAGGCTGGCTATTTACTCCAAACGCTTCCTCATTCACACCATGAAGTTGGTAGGAGCGAGTTGGGGATTCATCCGGGGGCCATTCCTTCGAAAGAATGTATGGAGCGGGATATTGGCAGCCATCGTTGCCGATTCCATATTGATGGGGACCGCTTATTGGGCCGTGACGTACGAACAGGAATTGCTTCAGGTCATCACGCCTGAAGTCATGTTGATAGTCTGTGCAAGCGTATTGGCGTTTGGAATTGTAATAACGTGGCTATGCGCCTATTTCTCCATGAATAAATACTTGAGAATGAAAGCAAACAGCCTGTACTATATTTAGCGGATGGCGAATGACTGACGGCAAACCTGTGTTTGCGTGTGATTAGCATCCGTAACAACCGACTGATAGAGTAAGGGAATGATTGAATTTAGTAATTTGTAATTAAATAAACTATGTCTGACAAGCAGAAATTTGCCTTTGATAAAGTGAACTTTATCTTGCTCGCGATAGGGATGGCGATTGTTATTATCGGCTTTCTATTGATGACGGGACCTACATCGTCCGAAACCTCTTTTTGAACCCGATATTTTCAGTGTACGCAGAATCAAGGTAGCGCCGGTCGTTTGCCTGTTTGGCTTTATATCTATGATTTATGCAGTATTGCGCAAACCTAAAACACAAAAAACAGAAGAATAAAGATGGGGGATTTAACAACATTTGAGACGATTATTATTGCTATTGTAGAAGGGTTGACAGAGTTTCTACCGGTTTCTTCTACAGGACACATGATTATTACACAAAACATATTAGGAGTAGAAAGTACAGAATTTGTAAAAGCATTTACTGTAATTATTCAGTTTGGCGCGATTCTTTCAGTGGTTTGTCTTTATTGGAAACGCTTTTTCCGGTTGAACCATACACCGGCTCCTGCAGGCGCTTCCGCTTTGAAGTGTTTTCTGCATAAATTCGATTTTTACTGGAAACTGCTGGTGGCTTTTATTCCTGCTGCAATTTTGGGTTTCCTGTTTAGCGATAAGATAGACGAGATGCTGGAAAGTGTAGCGATAGTGGCAGTGATGCTGGTAATCGGTGGTATATTTATGCTGTTCTGCGATAAGATTTTCTCGAAAGGAAGCGAAGATACCGTACTGACAGAAAAAAAGGCATTCAATATCGGTTTGTTTCAGTGTATTGCTATGATACCGGGGGTATCCCGTTCGATGGCTACCATTGTCGGAGGTATGGCCCAGAAGTTGACTCGTAAGGATGCTGCCGAATTTTCATTCTTTCTTGCCGTGCCAACTATGTTTGCGGCAACCGGTTACAAGGTGTTGAAACTCTTCCTGGATGGTGGAACCGAGATTCTTGTCAACAACATGCCGGCACTTATTATCGGTAATGTGGTGGCTTTTGTCGTTGCTTTGCTGGCTATCAAGTTCTTTATTAGCTTTGTTACGAAATATGGCTTTAAGGCATTTGGCTGGTACAGAATTATTGTTGGCGGAACCATTTTGGTAATGCTGTTGCTTGGATACAACTTAGAAATTGGCTGATGAATTTTAAAAAGGGAGAAGTACTGTTTTTCAATAAACCTCTTCGGCTGGACTTCATTTAAGGTAGTAGGGCACGCCCGCTATCATATTTGCCGTCGGATTGGAGTGAAAAAACTAAAGGTCGGCCATGCCGGCACGTTGGACCCTCTTGCAACAGGGGTGATGATTGTATGCACAGGCAAGGCTACAAAGCGGATTGAAGAGTTTCAATATCATACGAAGGAGTACGTAGCAACGTTGCGCTTGGGTGCTACTACCCCGTCATACGATTTGGAACATGAAATAGATGCCACCTACCCTACCGAGCATATCACGAGGGAACTGGTGGAAAAAGTGCTGACGCACTTTATCGGTGCCATCGATCAGGTACCTCCTGCCTTTTCCGCCTGTATGGTGGACGGTAAGCGTGCTTACGAGCTGGCCCGTAAAGGTGAGGAAGTCGAACTAAAAGCAAAACAGCTTGTTATCGACGAGATTGAATTGCTGGAATGTCGCCTGGATGATCCGGAACCGATGATTCAAATCCGTGTCGTATGCAGCAAAGGAACCTATATCCGTGCCCTGGCCCGCGACATCGGCGAAGCACTCCATAGCGGAGCTCACCTGACAGGGTTGATTCGCACCCGTGTAGGCGATGTCCGTTTGGAAGACTGCTTGGACCCCGCACTTTTTAAAGAGTGGATCGACGGGCAGGAGATAGAAAATGATGAAGAAAATAATTAACGTAATAAGGAATAGATATGAAATTATCACAATTCAAATTTAAGTTACCCGAGGATAAGATCGCTTTGCATCCTACGAAGTATAGAGATGAGTCGCGTTTGATGGTATTGCATCGTAATACAGGTAAAATTGAACACAAGATGTTCAAGGATGTATTGGACTACTTTGATGATAAAGATGTGTTTATATTCAACGATACGAAGGTGTTTCCTGCCCGCTTGTATGGTAACAAGGAAAAGACAGGTGCTCGTATCGAGGTATTCTTGTTGCGTGAGTTGAATGAAGAGCTTCGTTTGTGGGACGTATTGGTTGATCCGGCACGTAAGATCCGTATCGGTAACAACTGTATTTCGGGCCGGACGATTCAATGGTGGCTGAAGTGATTGATAATACCACTTCTCGCGGACGTACGCTCCGTTTTCTTTATGACGGACCTCATGACGAGTTCAAAAAGGCACTGTATTCTCTGGGTGAAACTCCACTCCCCCACTCTATTATCAACCGTCCCGTAGAACCGGAAGATGCCGAACGTTTCCAGTCTATCTTCGCGAAGAAAGAAGGCGCGGTGACTGCCCCGACAGCTAGCTTGCACTTCAGTCGTGAATTGATGAAACGTCTGGAAATTAAAGGTGTAGACTTCGCATATATCACTTTGCACGCTGGTCTGGGTAACTTCCGTGACATCGATGTAGAAGACTTGACGAAGCACAAAATGGACTCGGAACAGATGCTTGTGGACGAAGCGGCGGTGAAAACTGTCAATCGTGCCAAGGATACCGGTAGAAACGTATGTGCGGTAGGTACGACAGTGATACGTGCTATTGAAAGTGCAGTCAGCACTGACGGACATCTCAAGGAATTTGAAGGATGGACTAACAAGTTTATCTTCCCTCCGTATGAATTTACCGTAGCCAATTCAATGATTTCCAATTTCCACATGCCGCTTTCTACCTTACTGATGATTGTAGCTGCTTTTGGCGGATACGAGCAGGTAATGGACGCTTATCACGTAGCGTTGAAAGAAGGTTACCGTTTCGGTACTTATGGCGATGCAATGCTGATTTTGGACAAATAATGGCAAAAGTTTATGTAGGACTCGGCACTAATCTTGGGGATAAAGAACAAAATCTTCGGGATGCCGTGCAAAAAATAGAAGAGCAGGTAGGGAAAATAGTTTCCCTGTCTGCTTTTTACGTTACTGCTCCGTGGGGCTTTGCTTCTGAAAACAGTTTCCTGAATGCAGCGGTTTGTGTAGATACCGAATTGGCTCCCATAGACGTTTTACAGAGAACGCAGGCGATTGAACAGAAATTGGGACGTACGAAGAAATCCGTTAACGGCATATATAGCGACCGTCTGATTGATATTGACTTGTTGCTTTATGATGATTTGATACTTTCCACCACTTCTCCTTCAGGAGCAAAGTTGATCCTCCCCCATCCGTTGATGACAGAACGCGACTTCGTTATGAAACCACTAGCGGAAATTGCTCCCGGATTAGTTCATCCGGTACTTCGGAAAAACGATGAAAGAGCTTACTTCTTCTTTTTCTCCGCAATAAACACCGGCAAATAGGCGATACATCCTATCAATACTGCATACAGCAAATGAATCTCCTGAAACGGCTTGTCAATGAAATGGCAGACAATGGCGTAAATCGCAATCGTGAATCCGACATAGAGCGCCAGGACCAAAAGCGTTTTTAATTTCTTATTTAGAATCATTATAAATCTATTTATGTGTTAAATACGGGGCAAAGATACTCATTATCTCCGAAATCTCTTTATCTTTGCAACCGAAATGAAAGTGTGGACAGATTTGAGTAGCTTGCAACCACGAAAAAAAATGCTAAAACACGTCTGATTGACGCCTTTCGGTTTATCCTTTGCAGCACTCGCCTCTCCTACTCTCTCTCATTTTTTAATTTTCAATTTTTAATTCTTAATTTAAAAAGATGGGATACTTATTTACATCCGAATCGGTGTCAGAAGGACACCCCGACAAGGTAGCCGATCAAATATCGGATGCTGTGCTTGACAAACTGTTGGCTTACGACCCCAGTTCGAAAGTAGCTTGCGAAACACTAGTGACTACCGGACAAGTGGTGCTAGCGGGTGAAGTGAAAACAAAAGCGTACGTTGATCTCCAGCTCATCGCACGCGAGGTGATTAAGAAAATCGGTTATACCAAAGGAGAGTACATGTTCGAAAGTAACTCTTGCGGTGTACTTTCCGCTATTCACGAGCAGAGTCCCGATATTAACCGTGGTGTAGAACGTCAGGATCCGATGGAACAGGGCGCAGGCGACCAGGGTATGATGTTTGGTTATGCTACCAATGAAACGGAAAACTACATGCCGCTTTCTCTTGATCTGGCACACCGCATTCTGCAAGTGCTGGCGGACATTCGTCGTGAAGGAAAGGTGATGACTTATCTCCGCCCCGATGCCAAAAGCCAGGTTACTATCGAATATGATGACAACGGAGCTCCTGTTCGCATCGATACAATCGTTGTTTCTACGCAACATGATGACTTTATCCAACCGGAAGATGATTCTCAAGCTGCCCAGCTGAAAGCTGACGAAGAAATGCTGTCTATCATTCGCCGTGATGTGATTGAAATTCTGATGCCTCGTGTCATTGCTTCTATCCATCACGATAAAGTGTTGGCACTGTTTAATGATAAAATCATTTATCATGTGAATCCTACGGGCAAGTTCGTAATTGGTGGTCCTCACGGAGATACCGGTTTGACAGGTCGTAAGATTATCGTTGATACTTACGGCGGTAAAGGTGCTCACGGTGGTGGCGCTTTCTCCGGAAAAGACCCTAGTAAGGTGGACCGTAGCGCAGCTTATGCAGCTCGTCATATCGCTAAGAATATGGTTGCAGCAGGTGTAGCAGACGAAATGCTTGTACAGGTAAGCTATGCTATCGGTGTGGCTCGTCCGATCAATATTTTTGTAGATACTTACGGCCGTTCCCACGTCAACATGACTGATGGCGAGATTGCGCGTGTTATCGACCAATTGTTCGATCTTCGTCCGAAAGCTATCGAGGAACGTCTGAAACTTCGTAACCCGATTTATCAGGAAACGGCAGCTTACGGTCACATGGGACGCGAACCACAAGTGGTAACGAAGAAATTCTTCTCTCGTTACGAAGGAGACAAAACAGTGGAAGTGGAACTCTTTACATGGGAGAAACTCGACTACGTAGATAAAATTAAAGCTGCTTTTGGTCTGTAAAACAGTCTGAAAGCGAGCTTAGTCTCATTCGATAAGAGCCACAATCTCAACTCCTTCTAGTAGGATATGAGGTTGTGGCTCTTGATTTTAAATAAGTTATATTTAAATAAATATCTTTTGGATATTAAACTTCTTTTGCCGGAATTTGCTACTTTTGACCTGTAAATAAACGGACTGCCTAATGAAAACAAGATGTTGTTGTTCTAAACGCTATTTATTGGTGTTCTCTATTTTACTTGTCAGCGTAGGTAGCATTCTGATGTCTGTCTCTCTATCTTCCTGCTCTTCTTCGGTGAAGAGTCCATTGCTACTATCTGCTGACTCATTGATGGAAATATATCCTGATAGTGCATTATCCATTTTGGAATCAATTTCCTCCCCACAGAAATTACCACGTGCTGACAGAGCACTTTATGCGCTATTGCTTACGCAAGCAAGGCATAAAAATTATATTGCTTTAGGAGATGACTCGCTGATAAAAACGGCTGTTGAATACTATGGTGATAAGAAGAAAAGTCTGCGTGCTGCAAAGGCTCATTATTATTGGGGAGCTACTTATTTAGAGAAAGGGTATACTTCATTTGCTGTAGAAGAATATTTGGCTGCAATTCGTCTGATGCCTATTCGGAATGAATTCTTGGCAATGATATATGATAATCTTGCGGAATGTTATGAAAAAGATGGTTTAAACAACGTAGCCATGGAAGCATATCGTACAGCTTATCAGATATTGGAAGGAGAAAGTGCGCAGGTATATCCATTAAGAGGAATTGCAGGCATATTCTTTTCGCAAAATGAAAAAGATAGTGCTTTATACTATTATCAGCAAGCTCTTGATTGTGCATTAGTAGTACAGGATTCTAGTTTGATAGGAGCGATTTATCATGATTTTGCTATGATTTACAATGAAAAGAAAGATTATATCCGGGCGGATCAATATATATCGAAAGCTATTATGGTAATGGGGCATGATGAAGCAGCTAATGCTTATTTGTTGAAAGCTGAAATTATGTTTAATTTGAATAAGCTTGACTCTGCCAGTTATTTTTTTAATAAAGAAATGGGTTCTCTTGATATTAATGGGAGGGCCGTATGTTATGATGGGATGTATCAGATAGCAAAGAAAAAGAGGTGAATGGAAAACAGCGACAGAGAACATGGATGCATATAAGAAACTTTATGATTCTATTCAATTTATGACAGACAATGAGGAACTTAATCGACTTATGGATAAACATCAATTAGAAGAACATAAGAGATTGTTGTCGGAGCGTACTAGAACGCTGATTTTCATTTTGATTACTGCATTTTTTTCTTTGATGATTATATGCGTTTTCTATTTTATGTGGAATGACAGAAAAAGAAAGAAGTATTATATAGCTTTGCAACACGAACTAACTCAAAAGCGAGTGGATACTATGTTGTTAAAAGAAGAGGAAGTGTCTGAATCTAATAAAGAGCATATAGATAAGAAAAGGTCGGAGTTGACAGAACAACAGATTCAATTATGTATATCAGTACTTAAAACAACTGATTGTTATGAACAATTAGAAATGGTAGAGAAAGCAACTCCGAAACAATTATTGGCAATGCGTAGTTTAAGGAAGGAGATACGTTCTACCATTTCTAATGCATTCGTTGATGTGATGGTAAACTTAAAAGAACGTTATCCTGCTTTAACTGGTGATGATGTATTTTTTTGTGTTCTTTCATTACTTTGTTGTTCAAAAACTGTCATGATGGAGCTAATGGATGCTACGTCAGATGCTCTTAAGACACGTAAAAATCGTATAAAGAATAAAATGGATGCACAAATTTTTGAGCGTGTGTTTGGTGTTGATAATCAGTGAGATATAGTGATACGTTTTTGCTTGTTTTATTTTTAATAACTTGTCTGTTACCATTGTTACCACATAATAATCGTTTCTTTTGCTTCATCTGTGTATTTTTGGAGCGAAATTTTAAACCCATTTATTATGAAAGCTAAATTTTTACCTTTTTTGTTGTTGACAGTTTTACTTCAAGTAAGTATGTTTTCTTATGCGGATGAAATGGTAACTGCACGCCAAATTAAATTAAGAACTAAAACTAAGGTACAACATCGGTCTATTCCTGTTACTCCTGAAGCTTTTATTGAAAACTCATTGTTGACTATTGACCTTCTTTCTACTGTTCCTACTGTAACTGTTACCATCAAGGATGCAGAGACAGGAGAAGTCGTTTATACATCTACTGATTTAAATGTAGATAAGGTTTATATCGATCTTGCTGGTGAGGAAAAAGGTAAATATATCTTGGAAATACAGCTTCCGGAGGAAGCCTTTACCGGAGATTTTGAATTAGAATAAATCTTTGAAATATATATTATTTGCAACTAACATAATGATGATATACCTAAATCATTAACTGATGAAGCCCCGCTGTTGAAATATATGGCGCATTGCTGAAATGGCGATTAGATGACCGAAAGGGGAAAGATCGGTAAATTCTATCCGTGGGCTTAATAAACCTTGTGAAAGGCGCATAAAGGTATATTGAAACGTAGAATTAAAATCACTTTTTTTAGTTGTGTGCTGAAATACTACTGGTAGGGTGTTCGAATGATTTTATGATTCGAATAATAAAGTTCATTCAGCAACAATTTGATACACCTGTTAGTAGATGAGAAATCTGTGATAGATGTATTCTCTGTGAGAAAAGCTCTTGGACTTCTGAATAAGAAGTCCAAGATTTTTTTTGATGGGGTATGATGAGGTAAATGGGCTGACTGCTAAGCTATTTGAATATATTATTAGGATTATCTGTTAGATAATTTGTGTGTGTAACCTCTTGTTTCCTATTTTATGCGCTACTGTTACTTATGTTACCAAGTGAAATTCGTTTCTTTCATTATGCTTACGTACTTTTGGCACACAGAACCTAACACACAGACATCATGGAAATGAAACTTCTATTCTTTTTATTATCAGCTATCTTATTCCAATCAAGTATAAGTATTTATGCGATGGAACAAATTAAGAGAGGTTGGGTAGCTTTGAAGGATGTTACTCAAATGCGTTCGCATTCAATTTTTGTTTTTCCTAATAACTTTTTGGGGAGTTCGTAGATGTTGTTTAATCGACATCTATTTTAATCTACTATGGCTATTCTAAAAATATGGAATGGGATGAATAAATAATTTATCCTGTTAAATAGATATTGCCATAATGTATTTGGATGAAAAATACTTTTCAGAGATTTTCTCTTAAATAAAAACAAATTTAAATTTAACCAAGATGAAAGAAAAACTATTGGTTTTGGGAACAATGGTAGCTTTATGCTGCTCTTGTGCAGGAAGTTCTGTATTACTGGATACAGAATCCGAATTAAATGGCTTGAACAATGAGTATGAGCTAGGTACGTTAGAAGCGGGTGATAATGGTCTAAAATGCGAAACTTCGGGTGATGAAGATTCCATTCAGGTTTTGAAGGACAATTATATCGCGGAAATTATGGGACGTATGGAAGTTGCTAAAGAGAAGGTAATGCGTACGGCTTATGGTGCAACATCGCCTAGGGTCGGAGTTTTCAGGGTTGGTTCTTGTGGTAATTACAAGTATTTATCAATAAAAATTGATTGTGAAAACGGAAATAGTAAAACTAGCGTAAGTGGTAATGTTGGAGATACGTATGTTGATGGTGGAGATAATATGCGTCTCGAATTTTGTATGGTGGATGCGGGATTTCGTTATCCGGGGGAGTCTTTTTGTTTGAGGATGTACCTTTAGAGACCATGACATTGGTCCGTTATCATGATACGGAAGATGGTGGTCATAATGGCGTGTGGTCTGATGATCCTAATTATTATGATGTAATGCATATTTCTGGAATGTCTAAATTAGATTCTAATGCTACATTGGCATGGAATATAAATAGGAATATGACTAAATGGGGCGATATTCCAGTGGGACCTGCAGGTATTAATTATGGGGTCATTGCTCCTGCTGAAATGGCTTCAGGTAATTTGTATTTTGATGATGAAGATCATAATAATAAGAATTGGGCACAAGTTTGGTTAGGACCCCAAAACCAATATGAACCGCATGGTACATATTATGGAGTCCAGCTGGATCGAAATACAAGATATCACGTATGCCTTAATACGGATAAAACCAATTTCACAAAATTGGTGCGATCAGCTATCTAATTATTAATTTGTTTATAATCAATTCTTATTGGTAAAACTTACCAATAAGAATTGATTTAATTAGCACATAGACATGAAAATATTGTATTTCTTTCTCTTCTCTTTTCTTTTTTATTGCTTGCAATACTCCTGTTATAAATAAGAATGATGTTGTTGCAGAAGTGAATGGAGAACAGATTCTTCTTTCAGAATTGGCGTCTCAAAGTAAACAAGAGATTTTTGATATATTGAATACAGCGTATGAAATCAAAAGTCGGGTACTTGCAGGTCTGATCAAACAGAAACTGTTAGAAGATGCAGCCAAAAAAAGAAAACATGTCTTTGGAAGAGTTTATCGATTGGTTTGTTCAGCAGAAAATATGTGTAGGGCAGGATAGTTTGAAAAAACGATATGGATTTAATACACAAAGCTTTTATGTAAAAGGTGAATTAATCCCGTTAGTGAAAGGTTCTTTGGAGGAGAAACTATCTTATCAACAGAAACTTCGGAGTCGGATTGTTCAGGCATTGGTTGATTCTTTATATCAAAAGGCGGATATTAAAAGATTTTTATATCCTCCAAAACAGCCGGAATGTGTTGTGAGGGATTTGTGTGTATATTATAGGGGGAATTTAGACTCTCCTGTTTCTTTTATTGTTGCCTCTGATTATAATTGTGAGCGCTGTGTACAATTTGAAAAGACATTGTCCAAGCTCTATGATAATTATAAAGAGCGGGTTAAATTTGGTTTTGTGCATTTTGCAGATGCTCCTTCGTTAGCAGCTTTGGCATGTGAGGCTGCTGGTGAGCAAAAACAATTCTGGACTTTTCATGATACTATATTTAACTATTCAGGAGTAGCAGATTCCGCTTTTTATATATAACTTAGCAAAGTCTAAAAGATTGAATATGACAGAATTTGATGCCTACTTACATTCTTCTGACAAATATAAGGAGATGGATAAGGTCATCAATCAGTTAGTAGAAAGGGGGCTGATGGCTACTCCTACCATCATAATTAATGATCGTTTGGTGTACGTCACAAACAGCTATGAAGAATTGTCCAGACTATTGGAGTATGAACTATAACACAAAAGATAAAAGATGAGACTTTACTTTAATCTGAATAAGATAACTTATCTGTTTCTAATGCAGGCTTTATATCTTTGTATTGCTTGTGAGGAGCCGTTTGATGTAGGTATGCCGATCCCGGAAGATGCCATAGTATTTGATGGAGTGATAACCGATGAACCCCCACCCTATTATTTTGTATTAAGTAAACCGTCAACTAAACTGAAATACCCTGAAAATCGTAGTTTTGATAGGATTAATGATGCAGAAATTGTTATTGTTGATTTGACAACAGGTATAAGAGATACATTACAGAATGCCAAATTGACTGGTTATCAGGATTTTCGATTTTATGATCACTATAGAGATAAAGATGTTACTGTTTATATGAAATGGCTTCCTGGTGAAACGCCTGGTGGACTTTATGTTACTAATAAGATTTATGGAGTTGAAAATCATACCTACGAACTTCATATCAAATACAAAGGAAAGGAATATACAGCATGTGAGCGGATGGTGCCTAAAACTCCAATAGACAAAATAGTAATGAAACGTATTGATACTGGAGAAGGTGAACCTAATGAAACTCCATGTATCAGTTTTTATAATCCTCCTGAAGAGCATAACTATTATTTGCTTAAAACAGATTTTTGTTCTTCAAAAGTGCTTCGTGTCGCATCTGTTTATAATCTATATTATGGAACAACGAATAGTGCCGGTTGGCCATATTCTATTTTGGATGATGAATATTTGGCGGAAAATGTGATAGACTATGTTGTGAGCGAGGGAGAGCAGTTTGTACTCCCTAATCGTCCGGGGTTTAGCTATCCTGTAAGTGATTCCATTTGGATAAAAAATGCAGTCCATATCTGAAAATTGCTATCAGGTGTTTGATCAAATGATTAAGCAAATACGTTCGGATGGTGGAACTTTCTCTCCGCGTCCGACCTCTGTAAAAAGTAACATTGATAATGGTGCTTATGGAATATTCCGTGTCAGTGCTATCTCTGAAATCTATTTTTATAAGAAACATAGGATTTGATGGAAAAATACCTGTTATTATTTATATTATCCTGCTGTGGAAATTTCACCATATGTAATGCTCAGACGATTACTGTCAGAGGTCGTGTGACCGACAGAAAAACCGGAGAAGTGCTCTCGGATGCTAACATTGGAGACCTGATGTCGAGAACAGGAGTAGCTGCCAATACGTATGGGCTATATTCCATTCGTATTAAAGGTGGACGTTGTGTCTTAAGATGTTCGATGCTGGGCTATGTAACCCAAATGGATACGTTGACTCTGACTGCAAATTCGGTTCATAATTTTGCTTTGATGCCCGATAACTATCAACTAAGTGATGTAGAGGTAATGGGAAATCAGAAAGCAGGAGGACAGTTGACATTGAACCAGAAAGATATTCAGGCACTTCCCACTTTAGGAAGTGAACCTGATGTATTGAAGTCATTACAATATCTTCCGGGAGTCATTAGTGGCAATGAAGGTTCCAATAATATATCTGTTCGAGGGAGTAATCAATGGGGTAACTTGATATTGCTGGATGAGGCAATGGTTTATAACCCGAATCATGCATTGTCTTTCTTTTCTGTGTTCAATAACGACGCTATACAGCAAGTGAGTCTTTATAAATCTTATTTTCCATTGAAGTATGGTGGAAGAACTTCGTCTGTTATTGATGTCAAAATGCGCGAAGGAAACAATCAGGAGAAACACCGGAGTGCTACAATTGGAGTTATCGCTTCTAAAATCCAGTTGGAAGGTCCGATAAAGAAAGGGAAAACATCTTACCTGATAGCAGGTAGATTTGCTTATCCGGGAGCTGTACTTAACGTACTGAAACAGTTTCGTGGTACTAAAATGAGCTTTTATGATGTAAACGCCAAAATTAATTCTACATTAAATGACCGGAACCGGATTTTCTTTTCAGTATATAATGGCGGCGATCATACTTTTTTTAATCAGCTGGTACGCGGTTATGGCATGAACTGGGGAAATACTACCGCTACTTTTCGATGGAACCGCGTCTGGACAGATCAATTGTCGGGAAACTTCAGTGCTATTTTTAGTAATTATTATTATCGCTATAAATCAATAACGGATGGAATGAAGTTCTTGTGGAAATCGAATATCCAATCTTATCAATTGAAGTATGATGCGGATTATGCTGTTAATAATGCGTTACATATCAGGAGCGGACTCTCTGCGCATGTGTTTACCACAATGCCCGGAAGTATTAGCAGTTGGGGGGATTTTAGTAATGTTGTTCCCTACCGGATGGACAGGCGGTCTTTATTGGATATGGTAGCCTATGGAGAAGCGACTTATAAAATTTCATCGGCATGGCAGTTGAATGGGGGAATCCGTTTACCTGTTTTTACACTCCTAAAGTTGGAGAACTCAAACAAAAGTGTTACATAATACCTGAACCGAGAGCCGAGTTGTTCTACTTCCCCGGAACCGGAAACCGTTTGCACGCGGCTTTCACGCAGTCTTCACAAAACCTGCATATGTTGTCTAATTCCTCTGTGGGTATTCCTTCTGATATGTGGATACCTGCTAATGGACAACTGAAACCTGCAGTGATGAAGCAAGTGGCTTTGGGATATGAGAGAAGCTTGGCGAAAGGAATGTATACTCTCTCTCTGGAGACTTATTATAGAAAGACCAACCATATCGTTGATTTTGTAGATAATGCGAATATCTTTTTGAATAATCAGATAGAAACACAGTTGACTACTGGTTACTCAAAGGCCTATGGAGCGGAATTTTATATATCTAAAAACAGTGGGCGGCTAACCGGATGGATTAGCTATACCTTTTCACGTGCCCGGAATTATATTGCTACTCTTGGAGATAAAGAATATCCGCCTGTCTATGATCGTCCACATAGCTTGAAGATATTTCTGAATTATGAGGCCGGACGTAAGCGGAGGTGTGCTTTTGCAGCTACCTTCTCGTACAATTCAGGGATGAATCTGACATTGCCTATTGCTCATTACCGGGTGAACGGTACAGCTTTCTATATCTATTCTACAAGAAATGGTTATCGTGCTCCTGCCTTTCATGAATTGAATTTATCCATGACTTGTAAAACTGGCAAAAGAGGTCGATTGATTCTTTCTGTGATGAATGTATATAACAGAAAAAATGTGTTTACTATCTATACGAGTAGAGATGACTATGATTTCTCTGATATTGGCATGCATAAAATGTATTTGTATGGTGCACTGCCATCTATCTCTTATCAATTTACATTTTAGTTAGTTTGAACTATAGTCTGTTATTCTATGTTTTTTTTGTACTTTTGCACTCGTTACAACCATAAACCCCGTAAAGAGTGATGAATCAGATAAATTCCGTATGTGTATATAGTGCTTCCAGTACCAAGATAGACGCTGTTTACTTCCAAGCAGCCGATACTCTCGGCCGTCTGTTTGCCGAACACCATATCCGTTTGATAAACGGAGCCGGAAGTATTGGCCTGATGTGTTCTGTGGCAGATGCTGTGTTGAAAAATGGCGGTGAAGTGACCGGGTGATTCCCCGCTTCATGGTGGAACAAAACTGGCATCATACTGGACTGACAGAGCTGATCGAGGTAGAATCCATGCACGAGCGCAAACAGAAGATGGCCAATTTGAGTGATGGTATCATCGCTTTGCCCGGTGGATGCGGTACCCTTGAAGAGCTGCTGGAGATTATTACCTGGAAACAATTGGGATTATATCTCAATCCGATTGTAATCCTCAATATAAACAGATTCTTCGATCCATTGCTCGAAATGCTTGAAAAAGCAATCGATGAAAACTTTATGCGACGCCAACACGGTGATATATGGAAGTGGCGCAGACACCGGAAGAAGCTGTTCAGCTGCTTTATGAAACTCCTGTATGGGACATTTCCATTCGTAAATTTGCGGCGATATGATAGGCGATATATTAAGTTCCCAGAACACGGATACCTTGTCTCTTCTCCAGCAGAAACAGATTAGTCCGGCAAAGGCAGACAGTGATAGCCTGCAGTTGGCCGATCTTCATGCTGTACAAGAGGTTGATTCTGGCTTTGAAGGAACCCCTATCTCCTACTCTCCCCGTACGGATGATGCTATTGCGCTGACATTGCTGGTTTGCTTCTTTCTCTCCTCCATTGCCTTGGCACGTGGAAAGAAATTTCTCTCCCAACAGGTGAAAGACTTTGTGTTACATCGCGAACGGACGAGCATTTTTGATAGCTCTACGGCGGCTGATGTGCGTTATCTCCTTGTGCTTGTGTTGCAGACTTGTGTCTTGTCGGGTATCACATTTCTCAATTATTTTCATGATACATGCCCTGCTTTGATGAACCGGGTATCCCCCCTCCTTTTGCTGGGTATCTACGTTGGATTCTGCCTTGCCTATTTCTTACTAAAATGGCTGATTTACATGTTTCTTGGGTGGACGTTTTTTGATAAAAATAAGACAAATATATGGCTGGAATCCTATTCTGCGCTCATATATTATGTCGGATTTGCCCTCTTTCCATTCGTTCTTTTTCTAGTTTATTTTGATTTAAGTCTCACAAATTTGGTCATAATAGGGGCTATTATTTTAATTTTCACTAAAATATTGATGTTTTATAAGTGGATAAAGCTTTTTTTTCATCAATTTAGCGGGCTTTTCCTATTAATTTTGTACTTTTGCGCTCTTGAAATAGTACCTTGTCTTTTACTGTATCAGGGTATGATTCAAATGAACAATATTTTGCTAATAAAATTTTAGGACGTTGAAAATTAAAAAGTACTAGTGTCGCAGCCTAAGCCTGCGTCAGAGAAATCTCCCTATTACGACATAGCTGAAAAGTATGGCGTTAAAATAGATTTCCGACCATTTATTAAGGTTGAAAGTCTTTCGGCGAAAGAATTTCGGCAACAGAAAATTTCGATTCTCGACCACACTGCCGTAATATTCACTTCGCGCCATGCTATTGACCATTTTTTCACTTTGTGTACTGAATTGCGCGTGACAATTCCCGAAACGATGAAGTATTTCTGTGTGACGGAAGCTGTTGCATTGTATATTCAAAAATATGTGCAATATCGCAAGCGTAAGATCTTCTTCGGAGCTACCGGAAAGATTGAGGACCTGATACCTTCCATTGTGAAGCATAAAACGGAGAAATATCTCGTTCCGATGTCAGACGTACACAATGACGATGTGAAAAACTTGCTCGACAAGAATAACATTCAGCATACAGAAGCTGTGATGTACCGTACAGTGAGCAACGACTTTACACCGGACGAGGAGTTTGATTATGACATGTTAGTGTTCTTCAGCCCTGCCGGAGTGACTTCATTGAAGAAGAACTTCCCTGATTTTAATCAGAGAGAGATTAAGATCGGCACTTTCGGATCTACTACCGCACAGGCTGTACGTGACGCAGGTCTCCGTCTGGATCTTGAAGCTCCTACGGTGCAGGCTCCGTCAATGACTGCCGCACTTGATATGTTTATCAAAGAAAACAATAAATAAACAGAGTGGGTATATATACTTTGTGTAAAGCCGAAAGGCTGAATAGTAAAATTTTGATCGGAAAGATGTTTGAAGGCGGCGTTTCGAAGTCGTTTTCCATCTTTCCGATACGCGTTGTATACATGCCTGTTGAGCAGGGCGAGGCTCCTGCTTCTATATTAATCAGCGTATCGAAACGTCGTTTTAAACGAGCGGTGAAACGCAACCGTGTGAAACGTCAGATACGCGAAGCCTACCGGAAGAACAAATCTCTCTTGGTGGACGAATTGCAACGCCGGGAGCAGCGGTTAGCCGTTGCCTTTATCTATCTGTCGGACGAGCTTATTGCAACTTCCGAATTGGAAGAAAAGATGAAAATAGCGCTTGCGCGCATCTCTGAAAAACTATCCTCATGAAACCTCGTAACTCCCGGATATCTGCCCTGTGGGTATTCGTAACGGGAATTTTGAGAAAGGTATTTTCCTTCTTCCTGCTTGTTCCCATCTACTTTTACCGGGTTTGTATTTCGCCTCTTACTCCTCCCTCTTGTCGATTCACGCCAACTTGTTCGGCTTATGCTGTCGAAGCAATTAAGAAACACGGTCCTATAAAGGGGCTTTATCTTGCTGTGCGGCGTATTCTGCGATGCCATCCCTGGGGTGGTTCCGGTTATGATCCCGTGCCTTGAGACAACTGAAACGAGAAATAGAAAATGAAAAAGAATGTGACTGATATTTTAGATATCCATACTCATAAACAGGAAGTTGATACTCTGGGAAAATCCATCGTGAATTATCCGTTATTGGCGGACTCTCCATTGTATATGCCTCTGGCAGAGAATGTGGAAGTGGCTGTGGGTAGAGGATCTTATTATTCTATTGGTATTCATCCTTGGGAGGTGAGAGAGAGTAATGTCAGTCAGCAATTGAGCTTTCTTCAACAGCAGCTACAGAGAAAGCAGTTTGTAGCTGTAGGAGAGGCGGGGCTGGATAAATTGGCAAAAGCTCCGATGGAGCTTCAGTTAGCGGTGTTTAAGGAACAGGTAAAGTTGTCGGAAAAGCTCGGTTTGCCGTTGATTATTCACTGCGTGAAAGCAATGGAAGAACTGCTGGCTGTGAAAAAAGAATCTCGTCCCCAACAACCTTGGATATGGCATGGCTTTCGTGGAAAACCGGAGCAGGCGGTACAGTTGTTGAAGAAAGGGTTTTATCTTTCTTTTTGGGGAATATTATCCCGATGAAACGATGCAGATAGTCCCCGATGAACGCCTGTTTCTGGAAACGGATGACAGCTTGCTTGATATTGAAGATATCCTGTGTCAGGCAGCCAGGGTGCGTGGGGTAGAAGTGGAAGCGTTGCGTGAGACGATCCGCCGGAATATCCAAAATGTCTTTTTTAAGGCGTAAGAGTTGTATCTTCCGAGAAAGAGTCGTACTTTTGTCGCACATGGAATTGAAATACAATAAAAACCAAATAATTAAAGAGTAATACGATGAATTTTGTAGAAGAATTGAGATGGCGTGGCATGTTGCAGGACATCATGCCGGGAACAGAAGAGTTGTTAAGCAAAGAGCAGGTGACTGCCTACTTGGGTATCGACCCGACTGCCGATTCGCTACACATTGGTCACCTTTGTGGAGTGATGATCCTTCGTCATTTCCAACGCTGCGGTCATAAGCCGTTGGCACTGATCGGTGGCGCTACAGGTATGATTGGTGACCCTTCCGGTAAATCGGCAGAACGTAACCTGCTGGACGAAGAAACATTGCGTCACAATCAGGCATGTATCAAGAATCAGCTTGCCAAGTTCCTCGACTTCGAGTCGGATGTGCCTAACCGTGCCGAACTGGTGAACAATTATGACTGGATGAAAGATTTCACTTTCCTCGATTTTGTTCGCGAAGTAGGTAAGCACATCACTGTAAACTATATGATGGCGAAAGACTCTGTAAAACGTCGTCTGAATGGTGAAGCGCGTGATGGATTGTCATTTACCGAGTTCACTTACCAATTACTTCAAGGATATGACTTTCTTCATTTGTATGAAACAAAGGGTTGTAAACTCCAAATGGGTGGTTCCGACCAGTGGGGAAACATCACTACCGGTGCCGAATTGATTCGCCGTACCAATGGGGGAGAGGTATTCGCGTTGACTTGCCCGCTGATTACAAAGGCTGATGGTGGTAAGTTTGGTAAAACAGAATCCGGAAATATCTGGCTGGACCCTCGCTATACTTCACCTTACAAGTTCTATCAATTCTGGCTGAATGTAAGCGACTCCGATGCCGAGCGTTATATCAAAATCTTCACTTCTATCGAAAAAGAAGAAATTGAAGCATTAATTGCCGAACATCAGGAAGCTCCGCATTTGCGTCTTCTCCAGAAACGTCTGGCTAAGGAAGTGACTGTGATGGTTCATTCTGAAAATGATTATAACGCAGCAGTAGACGCATCGAACATTTTATTCGGTAATGCGACTTCGGAAGCTCTGCGCAAACTGGATGAAGATACGCTACTTGCTGTATTCGAAGGAGTGCCTCAATTTGAGATTTCCCGTGATGTATTGGCGGAAGGAGTAAAGGCTGTTGATCTATTCGTTGATAATGCGGCTGTATTTGCGTCGAAAGGTGAAATGCGTAAGTTGGTTCAGGGCGGTGGCGTTTCGTTGAATAAGGAGAAGCTGGCAGCCTTTGATCAGGTAATCACAACTGCTGACTTGCTCGATGAAAAATATCTGCTTGTTCAGCGCGGTAAAAGAACTATTTTTTGCTGATTGCAAAGTAATAATGCACGATTCACTCGATAGAACGTAAAAAAAGTGAACGAAATATTTGGAGGTTTGCTTGCAAACCTCTATCTTTGCACCGCTTTTTAACAGAAAGCACATAAGTTTGGACTATGGTGTAATGGTAGCACAACAGGTTTTGGTTCTGTTTGTCCAAGTTCGAATCTTGGTAGTCCAACGAAGAAAAGCCCTGAAAGAGATATCTTTCGGGGCTTTTTTTTTTTTGTGGATGCAAAGTCACTTCTTAAGTCATTAGAACGTTCACATACGGAACAACAACATGATGATTTCTATAGTTTGGTTGCAAAAACGGAGGAAGATGCCTTGAAGAAGTATCTCTCTATTAGGATGTAAGAAATTTGTTATAGCTTATTTGTACGTAATATTGACTGTTTCGATGTTTGCCTTACTCATCTTTGAATAGACTTCTATATTGTTAGCAACAATATATTTACATTTCTATAATAAACCCGAATACCGTTTTTAATAAATAGTGAGAGAGTTTATTAAGAACGGTATCTGAGTTTATTAGAAACTATTTTCAGAGAATTATTGGAATATGTGGGATTTATATATACAAAATGGGAGAAAATCAATACTGATTTTCTCCCATTCGGTTCTTCCATATATGGAAATATATGTTTTGATAATGTGTTATTATGTCTTGATTTTTATATAACTCATATTGCTTTTTTTCTTTTTCTGTTCCTCAAAGATACAAAATAAAAAGAGGAAAGTCAATAGCTAATCTTATTTTAATGGAAGTATAAGCAGAAAACGTGCACCATTGGTGTAGCTCTTGTCTACTTTGACTTCTCCATGTAATCGTTCGGCTATGGTGCGGCATATATTCAGTCCCAGTCCTGATCCCTGTTTGAACTCATCCAACTTCTTGAAGCGTTCGAATACACTATCCATCTTATCGGCAGGGATGCCCGGCCCGGTGTCGCTGACAGAGAACGTGATTCTGTCGGGATACTCGGTCAGTGAACAATGCAGATGGATTTCCCCTTTTTTTCTGTGTGCTTCTCTGCGTTGGTAAGGAAGTTGATAAGCACTTGTTGCAGGCGTTGTTCATCTGTGGTGATCTGGAAATCGTCTGCCACTTCGGAGGTATAATAAAGCTTCACTCCTTCCGCTTTTCGATCCATTACGGTAGAGAGTATGAGCCTGCACATTTCGTTGCAATGGCAGGAAGTCAGGTTCATGGTGTATTTGCCGCTTTCCAGTGCGGAAAGGTCAAGAATATCGTTGACAAGCGTGGTGAGCAGTTCGGAGTTGTGTTGGACGAGCGAGCTGAACTCTAGCTTTTCTTCATCTTCCAATGGCAGATCCGGGTTGGATAATAGTTGTGAGAATCCTACGATGGCATTGTGCGGGGTACGGATTTCGTGGCTCATGTTCTGCATGAAATGAGTCTTCATCTTGTCTGCCTGTTCGGCACGGTCGCGGGCAATCGTCAGTTCTTCGTTCTTCTCTTGCAGTTGTCTGATTGATTTTCTGCGTAGATAAAGGTAGAGCGTGAGGGCTATGGCAAAGAAACAGAAGAATATCAGGATGAATTTCAATATCATCAGCTGGCGTTCGGATTCTGCCTGTTTAGCTACCATAAGACTCTGTGTACGTTCGGTTTCCGCTTTGAATTGTGCGAGCTCCAGGTTACGGTTTTTTAGTAGTAGCTCGTTATTTTCGGCGTTCATCTTCTCGATTTCCACTTGCGATTTCGTTTGCTGCAGTTCGAGCGTTGTCTTTTGCAGGTTTAATTGTGTGTTTTCCAGTTGCAAGGCTTGCGCTTTTCTTTTCAGTTGTTCGTTGCCGATACGCACATTCAGTTCCGACAGGTCGGCAGTCTGTATGAGTTGGTTCAGAGAATCCTGTAAACTCTGGAGCTTCTGAAGCGCTTGGTAAGCGTCTTTGTACTTCTGCTCTTTTGCGTAAATATTTGCCTGAAAAGCTATTCTCTCATGTAAGATAGAGGTGGAGTCGGCGAGAGCATGCGCTTTATCATATTGTTGGTTGAGTATATAATTGTATATCTTCAACTTATTCAGTTCATTCCTTCTGGTTTCACCATGTTTTTCGGTCGCTTTTAAACATTCCTGATAATAGCTTTTGAACTCTTCCTCCCTGTCGAGCGCGTATAAAAGTGTGCATTTGCGCAGCATACAGGCGTATTTGTTGGTTGAAGTCTTGGCACATTTGATCCCTTTCTCAGCATTCTCGTAGGCTGCTTCATATTGCTTCAGGTTTTGTTGGAGCATGGATATGTTCCAGTATATATAAGACAAATCCTGTTCAGGGAGTTTCTCCTGTGTGTATACTAGTGATTGTTGGTAGTAATCCAGTGCCGTCCGGTATTCTCTGCGCGCAAAGTAAATGTTTCCCATCATTCGCAGGCAAGTGGAGATACCGTAGGGATAGTCGTCGGCAAATGCCTGTTCTTTAGTCAATTCAGCCTCCTGGAGCGCACGCAGGGTATTACCTGTGTTCATCAGGTAATTAACTTTGTAGATGCTGCCAAAGTAGTAATATTGCAGGTAGTTGTTCTTTCGGGATATCTCCTGAAGCCTGCTGATTGCTTTCTCCAGTAATTCCGTTTTCCCATTATTGAAATAGTAGATTACCGGAATGGTAAGAGCGAGGCATTGTGCCTTTTATCGTTGATCCGGATGGCTTTGGTATAGATAGTATCAGCTATTTCCAGTCCGGTTGCGTTGTTACGGTGTTTAGTTGCCTCCTCATAAAGTAGATAAAGAGAGTGGTCTATCTTGTACGGATTGTCCTGCGCCTTGGTTGGAAGGAGAGATCCGATAAAGGTGAACAACAAACATATACTGATGTACCTGACTATTTTCATCTTGATAACTATGGATTTACAGTGTTCTTATTGTTTATTTATGGCATTGTTATATTCGTATTCTTTGGCGGGAATCACCCACATCCAGTTGTTGGCGTCTTCCGGGTCGATAGTTACGGCTGCGTTGGTCATGTAGTTTCCTCCGTCTTCGAAGGTGTGGCGTACGATGGTGTCTTTGCGCCGTTTGAAGTCGAACCAGCTGAATCCTTCGCCCCATAGTTCGATGCGGCGGTAGAACTTTATTTCGTCGAGCAGTGCCTGACCGCTCTTGTCGCAAGTATATTGAGGGTCGCGTCCGCTGTCGCGGATCAGTTCTTTCAGTAATTGCCTTGCTTCCGCTTCTTTTGAAGGCGTCAGGTGGCAGTTGGCTTCTGCTTCGATGAGATACATCTCCGAACTGCGGAAAAGATTGAAAGGCATGGCACCTACTTTGTCGATACACTTAAATTTGAACGACATATAAGCGTATATTTTTGCCGAAGTATTCAGGTCGGGATGCAACCCTTGGGCGTAACTGGTGAGTGCACTTCCGCCCAGACCATTGTTTGTTATACCACCCGTGTTATAAGTATATTCGAGCGGATCGAGAAAAAGTCCCCTGCGGATATCACTTTCCGGTAATGCATCGTACAGTTCACGGTTGATACAGGCCGGATAAGTGCATACAAGAGTAGAGGAGGAGTTGTATGCAAGGCGTGCGGCGAGGGATGAGTTTCCCAGCGATTCTTCTTCACTGTCATAGATACTCCATATCCATTCGCGGTTGACGGTACTGAATCCGTCGAAATATTCATCGGCATTCATAAGCGGATAACCGGCACGTGCTAGTGCAGCGTAATGGGCGGCAGTACTCCAATCCTCACGGGTGAGTGCGGCACGGGCATAGGTGGCGTAAGCGGCATTCACATTGATTTTGTGATTCTCGTCTTCTTTGCGGGCAATTCCGGATGCCTGATAATAGGTGATGGCCTGGTTAAGGTCGTTGTAAATCTGTTCGTAACAGGCCAGCATAGAAGAAAGAGGACAGTCGCCGGTAGAAGATGTATTGAGCCGGAGAACCACCCCGTCAGCACTGCCGTTTTGCGAATCACACCAGCGTGGCGAGTAGAACTGCAGCAGTTGCAGGTAACAATAGGCACGGTAGGTTAGTGCCTGCGCATAGATATATTTGAATTTATGACTACCTTCGGGGTCGACATAATTTATAATAGCGTTGGCATTACTGATTACTTTGTAGTAATAATGCCACATATACTCCGTGTAACTACTGGTAGGTATGGCATGAGAAGCCCCGTTGAATATCGTATAGAAATTGTTGCGGGGACAATACATGTCAGCCCCCTGATACTCGGCATACATCAGTTTGACAGATCCTTCACCGTTGAATGACACGCCATCGAGTTTATTAGTGGGGTAAGTGGTTTTCATCAACTTCTCCAATCCGCTGACAGCATAGGCAGCGTACGCTTCATCCTTGAATAAATCGGCAGGAGATACCTGATTGGTAGGGGCGGTATCCAGATAGTCGCTGGCGCAGGAGTAACACAACAGCGTCAGGAGCAGGCAGAATCCTATGGAGTGATTCAGGAATTTCATGTGTATGGCTTTTTTCTTCATAAGGCTATAAGTTAATGTTGACTCCGAACGAGAAAACACGGGCGATACTCGTATAATTGTTGACGATTCCGTCAAAGGTCTGTACCGGGTTCAGCCCTTTGCGTTTGCTGAACAGGGCGACATTCTCTATGGCAGCATGTAAGCGGATGCCGCCGAGTTTCAATCGTTTGCTCCATGTGGCGGGCAGCCGATAGGAGAGGGTGATGTTCTTGATGCTTAGATAGTCGCCGCTTACAATATAGCGTGTAGATGCTTTCTGGCTGTTATATCCATTGATCGTTGCATCCAGATTCACTTGCGGAATACCCGATGGATCGAGACGGTTGGGCGATGTGGGCGTCATGCCTTCAGGGATTGCTGTCCATGCATTCAGTAAATCGGGAGTCAATGAATGTACGCCTACCGATGTCAGAGTCTGATAAGGCTGGTCGAAGACTTTGGAACCGCAACTGAAAATCATCAGGGCGGACAGAGTCAGGTCTTTCCAGCGGAGAGAGGTGGTGACCGAGCCGTTTATCTTCGGTAATGAACTGCCCGACCAGTCTTTGCGTGCATATCTCGGGTCGCCTGTATAATATTGTCCGTTGATGTCTACCCAACTGTCTGTCGGAATCGGATTTTTGCCTTCGGTGCTCTCTTCTCCGTTTACGGGTGTTTTTCCATCCTCTCCGGCAATGTAATAAGCGTTGAAGTCCGGCAGATATACACTGCGACCTGTCATCTGGTCTACGCCAGCATACTGGTACAGCCAGAATTCATAAATGCTGTGTCCCTCTTTGAACTTCTGGAAATCTCCGTTCGTAATTCCCTCTTCCCGATCTTTATCCGGCAGTTTTCCGATCTTGTTTTTCACTTTGGAAAGGTTCAAACCTACATTCCATTCCCATTCCCGGTTGCGGATGATATCCCCGTCGGCAGAGAATTCCCATCCTTTATTGGAAACGTCTCCAATGTTTCGCCAGACGGTGGAAAGGCCTGTCGATGAGTCAGTGGCACCGGCAGATAGTGGTTGGATAAACTTGAACAGCAAGTCGTCCGAATGCTTGTTATAGTATTCGAAACTTAGGTTCACACGGTTGAAAAGACGAGTTTCCAGACCGATATTCAGCGAAGAATTCGTTTCCCATTTTAGTTACGGGTTTTCGTTCTGCACTTTGTAGTAAGCGGCTTCTCCACCGTTGACGGCAGAGCCGTAGAGAGACATCCACTGGTACAGGCCATTACTGCTTCCGAAGTTATCGTTTCCCACTTGCCCGTAAGAAACCCGTAACTTGAGGCGGTTCAGCCACGACACGTTTTTCAGGAACGCTTCGTTGGAAAGCATCCAGCCGATACCTACGCTCCAAAAGTTACCCCAGCGATGGTCTGTATGGAAGATGGAGGAACCGTCGCGCCGGAAAGAAGCTTCGGCAAAATAAGTTTCGTTGTAGTCATACCGGGCCCGTGTGAAGTGACCCTCTGTACGATAGGTGTCTTTATATCCCTCACTGTAAGTTGTGGTGGTGAAATTTGAAAGTTCGTCTATTCCGGGAAAGCTCTCATTCTTTTTCTGTATGGCGTCGAAATTAAGCTTGTAATCATAGTTCTCGTGCCCCACCATCCATTCTACGAAATGCCTGCCGAACTGGTGTTTCCATGCCAGTAGCTGTTGCAGGGTGTATTCCTTATATTCCTGATCGATCTTGCTGATAAAACCAGTGTCCTTGTAAGCGCCTATTTCCGCATTTCCGTATTGGCTGTCCTCGATATTGCGCAGGCTGATATTGCCTTTCAATGAGAATGTAAAATCGCGTAGGAAAGAAACGTCCACATAGGCATTTCCTTGCAAGGTATTGGCAGCGTTCCACAACTTGTTCTTTTCGCTTTCCCACAGTAGATGGCGTCCATTGCTGGCGGCATCCGATTCCGAACGGCTTTCCGAACCGTCATCATATTGTTTTCCGCCTTCTTCGTTCAGGATATAATCTCCTTTGGAATGAAGCAATGAGCCGTCGCTGGCAAATACATCCTCTGTATAGTGGAGGTGCACCGGATAGATAGGTGCTATTCTCCGTGCAAAGTAAAATGCATTCGACAGGTTATTGGATTGCGCACTTCCGGCGGCTCCTATATCCCAGTTCGTTTTCTGGTGAGTGCCTCCGAGCGACAAGCCCGTTTTTAGCCATGGGCGTGGGGTGAAGTCAGCGTTGAGTGAGCCGCTAAGACGATTGAAATCACTTTTCCTGGTATATCCGTCTTCATTAAGATAGCCTAGCGAGAAACGGATCCGGTTCTTTTCATTGCCGGATTCTCCGCTTAGGTTGTATTCCTGGCGGTGACCGTTACGTGTGTAGGGAGAATACCAGTCGAGATCGTCCTTATATCCGTCCAGTATCCGGGCGTCGGATGCCAGATGACCGTTTGCATCGAAAAGGGCATTATCGGCTTTGTTATAGATGTTGATTCCTACTTTGCTGATAATGTCATTGTTGGTGGCGATGGTCGCTTCTTCGGGACTACTGCCGTTGCTGATAAGCTGGTTGCGATACCCCTGCCACATCGTTTCCATGAATTGATTGGCATTCATACGTTCGTAATCACCCTGTCCACGCGCGCTGAAGCCGTGGCGAATGTCCAGTTGAAGAGAAACTCCCTGTTTCTTCGCCTTTTTGGTGGTAATTAAAATCACACCATTCGAAGCCCGGCTACCGTACAATGCGCATGAAGCAGCATCTTTCAGTACGCTGACGCTTTCTATGTCTGCCGGATTAAGATCGGTGATCCATCCCGTATAGGGCATACCGTCTACCACGTAAAGCGGCTTATTGCTTCCGTTCACCGAACTGTATCCCCGGATCCGGACTTCCGCTTCGATTCCAGGCTGCCCCACTCCGTCAATTATCTGTAGCCCCGGTACCGCTCCGTTGAGCACGGAGATAACAGAACTGACCGGACGCATTTCGATTTGCTTACTGTCCACTACGGAAACAGCCCCGGTAATTGATCTTTTGAGGGCAGTGCCATACGCCACCTGCACTACTACTTCATCCAGTTCGTTTACGTTCGGACGCAACCGGATTTCCATCATATTATGCCGGGCAGGCACTTCGATGGTTTGGTATCCTATGTAAGAAATAACCAGCATTTGCTGTCCGGGGAGGGTTGGTTGAAGACTAAACTTTCCATCCAGATCTGAAATACAGCCTTGCCGACTGCCTTTCACTGTGACGGAAGCACCTGTCAATGGTTCCCGGCTTTCCTCATCAATGATGATTCCTGTTATATTTTTATTTGGGCATAAGTTAGGTTAATGGATAGAAGCATGTAAATGCATATCACTCCTATCTTTATTAAAGTATCTTCTGTCCGTCTTTTAATAATTGTCATAAGTTGTATATCTTGACGTATTTGTTGATTTTGCTTGCTATTTAAACATTTACAAAACTAATATATTATAATTAGTGTTATAATACATTGCCTCCTATTTATGCAATTTTAACGGTGTAGACTGCTAATTATTAGCTGAATTGGCAAACTAGATACTTTTTCTTGTTCTATATTTTATATTATTTGTTCTTGCGGCTCGAGAGATAGAGGCTTCTTTTTTTTTTCATTGTATTAAGTAGAAATCTCTCCCAAATCGTATTATAGTTCGTTAAAAAAGTATACATTGCACGGATTCTGGACATTTTTGGTGGATAATTGGAACAAAATTGCAAGGTAAACCCGTTTTCTTTTGCTATTTTTGCATCGTGTACGTAAACGAAGTGCACGTAGAATAGAGAACTTATTCAATAACTATAAATAAATAAGGTATGAAAACGAACTATGAAATTCGCTATGCTGCGCATCCTGAAGATGCAAAAAGTTATGATACTACAAGAATCCGCAGAGATTTCTTAATTGAAAAGATATTTGTCCCCAATGAAGTAAATATGGTATATTCCATGTACGACCGTATGGTGGTAGGTGGTGCGCTGCCGGTAGGAGAGGTGCTGACGCTTGAAGCAATCGATCCGCTGAAAGCTCCGTTCTTCCTCACCCGTCGCGAGATGGGTATTTACAATGTCGGCGGTCCCGGTATTGTGAAAGCAGGCGACGCAGCGTTCGAACTGGATTATAAAGAAGCTCTTTATCTGGGTTCGGGCGACCGCGAAGTGACTTTCGAAAGCAAGGACGCTGCTCATCCTGCCAAATTCTACTTCAACTCACTGACTGCACATCGCAATTATCCCGACCGTAAGGTGACGAAAGCCGATGCCGTAGTAGCTGAAATGGGTTCTTTGGAAGGCTCCAACCACCGTAATATCAATAAGATGCTGGTGAATCAGGTGTTGCCCACCTGCCAGTTGCAGATGGGTATGACGGAACTGGCTCCGGGAAGTGTATGGAACACGATGCCGGCCCACGTACACAGCCGTCGTATGGAAGCCTACTTCTATTTCGAGATTCCCGAAGATCATGCTATCTGCCACTTCATGGGTGAGGTAGGCGAGACGCGTCACGTATGGATGAAAGGCGATCAGGCCGTTCTTTCACCCGAATGGTCTATCCACTCGGCTGCTGCTACCCACAATTATACCTTTATCTGGGGCATGGGTGGCGAGAACCTCGACTACGGCGATCAGGACTTCTCGTTGATTACAGATTTGAAATAACAACTACAATAGTTTTCCTAATTTAATAACAAAAAGAATTATGAATCAGTTTTTGAATTTTTCTTTGGAAGGTAAAGTAGCTCTCGTTACAGGTGCTTCTTACGGTATCGGATTTGCAATTGCTTCTGCATTCGCAGAACAAGGTGCTACTATTTGTTTTAACGACATCAATCAAGAGTTGGTAGACAAAGGTATGGCTGCTTATGCTGCAAAAGGTATCAAAGCTCACGGTTACGTATGCGACGTGACAGACGAACCGGCTGTTCAGGCTATGGTTGCTACGATTGCCAAAGAAGTAGGTACAATTGATATCCTTGTAAATAATGCAGGTATTATCCGTCGTGTTCCTATGCACGAGATGGATGCTGCTGATTTCCGTCGTGTAATCGACATCGACTTGAATGCTCCATTCATCGTTGCTAAGGCTGTTTTGCCGGCTATGATGGAAAAACGTGCAGGTAAGATCATCAACATCTGTTCTATGATGTCTGAATTGGGTCGTGAAACTGTATCTGCTTACGCTGCCGCTAAGGGTGGTCTGAAGATGCTGACTCGCAATATCTGCTCTGAATATGGTGAATACAACATTCAGTGTAACGGTATCGGCCCGGGTTACATCGCTACTCCGCAAACTGCTCCTCTTCGTGAGAAACAAGCAGACGGAAGCCGCCACCCATTCGATTCATTCATCTGCGCCAAGACTCCTGCCGGTCGTTGGTTGGATCCTGAAGAACTGACAGGTCCTGCTGTGTTCCTTGCTTCTGAAGCTTCTAACGCTGTCAACGGCCACGTTCTTTATGTAGATGGTGGTATCCTTGCTTATATCGGAAAACAGCCGAAATAATGTAAGAGAGAAGAGATTCCGATAAGGTGATAGAATGGCAAAGAGCATCCTCTTTTCATCTGTCACCTTATTTTTTATCATTCCCTTTGCAGGAGCTATAGGACCGACTTATTGGACATATATGCCCAACGTGTTGAACATATAGCTCCAACATGCCGAATATAATAGCCTCTGATTTGCAAAGTATATATTATTCATTCAATGTAGACTAATTATGAAAAAGATATTAATTCTGTTCGCTGTAGTCTTGATAGGGTTTGCTTCCTGTGCCGACAGTAAACAGTCAATGACAATCACAGTGACCAATTCTTTGGCTCTTGAACGGGCAGGAGAGATGGTTGAAGTGCCGATGAGCGATGTTGTTGCCAAGTTGAAACTGGCAGATACAGCGCAGATTGTAGTGCTTGATGTTGACGGTCAGCAAGTGCCTTACCAGGTGACGTATGACGAAAAGGTTGTTTTCCCCGCTACGGTAGGGGGAAACAGTGCGGTTACTTATACCATTCAACCGGGCACACCGGCGCCTTTCGATGTCGTTGCTTGCGGTAAATATTACCCCGAACGTCTGGACGACGTTGCCTGGGAGAATGATCTTGGCGGATTCCGTGCTTATGGTCCTGCTTTGCAGGCTCGTGGAGAACGTGGTTTTGGCTATGATCTTTTCACGAAGTACAACACAACGGAACCGATTCTGGAATCTCTCTATGCGGAAGAACTGAATCCTGAAAAGCGTGCCAAGATAGCTGAATTGAAAAGACAGATCCTAAAGCCGCTTCCGAATTGCAGAATGCCATCTCTTACCATATCGATCATGGATACGGTATGGATTGCTATGCCGTAGGTCCCACGTTGGGCGCCGGCGTTGCCGCTTTGATGGCAGGTGACACTATTATCTATCCTTACTGCTATCGCACACAGGAAATCCTTGATAATGGTCCGCTGCGTTTCACGGTGAAGCTGGAATTTAACCCGTTGGTGGTCCGTGGAGACTCTAATGTGGTGGAAACACGTGTCATCTCTTTGGATGCAGGTTCTTATCTCAACAAAACGATTGTTTCATATACCAATTTGAAAGAAGCAATGCCGGTAACTACGGGACTTGTGTTGCGTGAACCGGATGGTGCGGTTGTGGCAGATGCTGCAAATGGCTATATCACTTACGTAGATCCTACAACTGACCGTAGCGGTGCAAACGGTAAGATATTTGTGGGTGCTGCATTCCCTGCACAGGTAAAAGAGGCGAAAGTGGTTCTTCTTTCCGAAAAGGAAAAGAAAGATCGTGGTGGAGCCGACGGTCATGTGCTGGCTATCAGCGAATATGAGCCGGGTTCGGAATATACTTATTATTGGGGTTCTGCCTGGGATAAGGCCGCTATCAAGACTCCGGATGCCTGGAATAAATATATGGCTGAATATGCGCAGAAATTGCGTACTCCGTTGGCGGTGGCATATTAATTAATGTGCTGAATTGCTTATACAGTCAAAAAAGAAGGATTGTCGAGGTGTGACGAAACGCCCTCTTTAATTTCTTTTACTCACTGAATACGCGATTCATTATTGAATATCATGCGTCTTTTCTAATAGATGAAGGAGGTGTGTCATAATGAAAATGAATAATAAAACGCAGATTAACGCAAATTATCGCAGAAATAATTTTATAAGTCGTTGATTAATATATCAATATAATTGGAATAATCTGCGATAATTTGCGTTAATCTGCGTTTTGACACACTCCGTTATTTTTATCTTTCTGGAAAAGAAAGATAATGTCCTTGAGCTATCTTGTAAAAGCGTGTTGTTCGTAATATTCGTATGTCGTTCCGTCTTCTTTCTCTTTTTCACGAAGTTCATAGACTAATTCATTCTCTGTCATTGTGGTCACTGTCCACACTTCTGTGTAATTATCCTCTTCAGTGTCGATGAGAGTCAGCTTATTACCGGAGTAGCTCCATGTACCGTGATAATAATTAGTACTTCCGGAGGAGTTGTAGACATCTTTTTCTACATACGTACCATCTTCCTTGAACTCTATGGAATAACGGTTGGTTCCATTTACAAAATCTTCTTTAGAGTCACTTACCTTTTCACCATCTTCCCATTCTTGTGAAAGATAATACACTCCATTCCATGTTCCTAACAATAAATCGCGTGAACCGACAGCGTCATCGTCGTCATCGCCACAGGAATAAATGCTGAACGACAGTAATACTGCAACTATGCAAACGGTTGCTTTCCAGATTGTTTTCATAATAAATTGTTTTAATTGTTTGATTTTGAGATGATTTGTTTTTTAGACTCTATTTGATAATAGTTTCCACATGTCCGTTCTTGAAGAACAGGTAGAACGAGCTGGAATACATCCATTGCACTTCTCCATTTGATTCTTGAATAGTCTGCGGTTTGCCGAAGGCCAGCAGACATTCATCTTCCGTCATGCCTTTCACCGGCTTGTTGATACTGATTTCATTCCAGTGAGTGATTGGTGAAAGTTGGTTCGTTACGATGAAGTCGAACATTTTGTTCAATACTTGCGATTCAACCTGTACGAAATCATCCATGATTTCTTTGTGAGATGCTTTCTTGTCCGGTTGTAGCTTCTCCATAGGAGTGATTTTTTTCATTATCACTGCTGATGACTCTATCCGTATATTGGAAAGATAATAAACCAGCTTACCGTCCTTTACTTGAAACAGGGCTTTGCAATAGTAAGTATTCTTTTGATTTGAGTCTGCTTGCGAGGCAAGTATCAGATCGCAACTGAAGTTTTTAGCCGGCGCGTTTACCTCCGTTATCCCTTCCCGTAGCTGCGGACAGACATTTTTGACGGTCCATAACAGTGCATTAGCGTAGATGTTTACATCTTGCATACCGCTGAAAGGGGTAAATCCGCTGACCACATATTTATTGCCGTCTGTACTGACGGGATAGCTCTTTTTCTGTTCGGTGAAGGTCTGTGCTGTCAGTGGGATAATTCCCGTCAGCAGATACATGATTGCCAGAAATTGTCGTTTGGTCATCATATTCCGTTATTTTTAAGAAAACAGCATCCACGGCCCTTTTTGCGAAGAGAAAAGATCGTGGACGCTGAATAAATAATATGGTTTATTGAGGTTTGGTTGTCCTTAGAAGGCAATACCCAGACGAATCATAAAGTTACTGGTTTTGAATCCGTCGGCATCGCTGAATGCATCTATAAATCCGCGTTGATAGGTGAGATCCAGATTGAAACGGTCGTACCAGACTCCTACGCCGATATTCATACCGGCATCGAAATGATTGTAGTCAACTTCCATGTAATCTGCGTAATCTCCCCAACTGATGCTCTCTCCGTCTGCTTTCATTTTGCTCGTGTAATCGTAGCTGGCAAAGACTCCTACATGCGGGTCGATATGAACATTGTCCGCCACTGCAAATTTCCATCCGAATGTGAACGGAGAGTATTGTATATTATGAGCCATGCACTTCGTGTCTTCCACTTTGAAACCACGGGAGCCGAGTCCAAATTCCATTCCCCAGTATCCTCCTGTGCTGCCTAAAGGCTTCTGGTAGCCAAATGTTGCGTTATATCCGATGTTTGAGTCAGCTCCTTCGGCTCCGTCACCGGAGAAGTTCATGATATTCAAACCTGCACGCAAGAACCATTGTGTGCTGCTGGCTTGCTTCTCTGTTTTGACGATTGCACTTCTGGATGATACGATTTGCGCTTGAGTTCCTACGCACAATAAGAGTGCGGCAATCATTGATAGTACTTTTTTCATTGTTATTTATGTTTTAGTGATTAATTCTTATTCTTAACGACGGGTGCTATCTGGCTTTTTCCATCTGTGGGTGATAACTTTTGCAGACGTATCCATTCATAATCGTCC